>Ga0210144_1000048_pt1 | contig 65561 bp, 50 predicted proteins | sample Muzzi_PWA_D2_FD_185532 | JGI IMG/M metagenome (GOLD analysis project Ga0210144, IMG submission 185532) | Wetland microbial communities from San Francisco Bay, California, USA, that impact long-term carbon sequestration - Muzzi_PWA_D2 (SPAdes) | ecosystem: Environmental > Aquatic > Marine >...
GGATGCGCATGGTCCCTCCTAGAACTTGAGCTGCAGCTCGGTCAGCAGGTAGGGCTTCCAGCCGTCGCCTTCGACCCGCGATTGGTTCGCCGGCAGGTTGGACAGGCCGTTGTAGTGCTCGGCGACCAGGTCGATCTGCCAGCGGATCACACCCAGGCGGAAGAGGTTGAGCCCCAGGGTCGCGGCATCGATCCGGTCGCCGTCCAGGGTCACCCGGTCGCTGCCGATCGCGGCGGTCTCGAGCCGCAGCAGGATCTCCTCGCCGTTCGAGCGGTCACCGCGGAGCGCCCAGGCACCCTGGACGAAGCCGCCGCCCAGGGAGGCGCCGGCGTCGGCGAAGTCGTAGGCCAGGCCTTCGCCGCGCAGGTGGAGGCGGCCCAGGCTCCAGCCGAAGTCGGCGGTGACCCCGCGGCGCGTGCCCTCGATCGGCACGGCGACCCAGGGGGTGAAGGAGAGGCCGCGGAGCTGGAGGCTCTGGCGCTCCTCGTTGCTCCAGTCGAAGCCGAGACCGAAGCGGGCCCCGTCGCGGGGGAAGTAGTTGAGCTTCGCCTGGATCTCCTTGTCCCCGTTGTCGTCGGAGAGGTTGTCGTTGGCCCGGCCGTTGCCGTTGAAGACGCCGAGGTAGTACTCCAGCCGGTTGGCCGCCACCTTGCCGCTGACCATGGCGCCGTACTGGACGTCGAGGGCGGGCAGCAAGAACATCGAGTTGAGCGCGATGTAGCGCTCCACCGTGTCGAGGGAGCGCGACGACAGCCGGTTTTCGGTCGAGAACGGCGACACGAACTTGCCGGCGCTGACCACCAGGTCGTCCCCCTCGAGGCTGTAGTCGAGCTCCGCCACCACCAGGGCGAAGTCCGAGGTCCCGGGGGTCGAGCCGGGACCGCCGTCGAATTCGACGAACAGGCGGTGCTTCTTCTTGTAGTCGACGATCCAGTCGAGGCGCGCCCGGCGCAGGCCGAAGTCTCCGGGCGCGTCCGTGCGCTCGAAATCGTCGTGGTAGACGCCGGCGGTCGCCTGGACGTAGCCCAGGCTGCGCATGGCGTAGTCCCCGTCCGGCGACTCGGCGTAGAAGCCACCGCCCCCCTCGTGGTAGCCCACCTTCCAGGCGCCGGCGGCGGGTGGCGTCCCCTCTGCCGGTCCGGCCTGCGCCGCGGCCTGTTGCGTCTCCTCGGGCTCCTTCGCCCCGGTCTCGGCCGCCGTCTCCGGCGGCGCGGAGGGCGGCGGCTCCTGGGCGAGGCGTTGCTTGATCTCCCGGAGCTCGCGCTCCAGCGCCTCGATCCGCTGCAGGTCCTCTTGCCGCTGGGCTTTCCACTCCGCCCGGGTCATGGGCCGGTCGGCCGGGTCCTGCACGGCCGCCGGGTCCTTCGTGGATCCGGTCTTCTCCTGCGCGCGGGCGGACGGCACCAGCAGCACGGCGGCGAGCACTCCCCAAAGCAACGCGTCACGCGATCTCACGAATCGTTCCCCTCGTCAGCCGTCCCTCGTCCCGTTCCGCGGTGCGGCCGCGGCAACCGGGCGACGCGATGGGCGGCCGGCCTCGTCGTTCACTGTGCGCGCCCGGCCTCGCACCACGGTGGGCAGAGGACGGGCACGGCGTCGGTGGACCGTCCTGCGCACGGAGGCGACGACGTCCGCACGCAGAGCCTGGTCAGCTCAGTCTCGTTCTCGGTCGGGATCGACCCGGGCCGGCCTGAATGGGGGACGGCCGGGTCAGGCGGCGAGGAGGAGGGGCGGGGCGCGGCCCCGGCAGACCGGCGCGGCGACGGTGGCCGGTCGATTCACAGCCAGCGGGACGGCGGGGCGGCGCCGGGCGGCGAGCGCGTCGGTGATGGCACGGGCCGCGCGGTCGGTCGGCCGATGCGGCCCACCGTCCGGCCGGGTCGCCGGCCGCGGACCTCGGTGCGCCAGCCAGCGTTCCAGGTCGGACCGCCGGTCGAGGTCGGCCAGCGGCTCGATCAGGGTGATCGCGAACCCCGCCTGGCGGAGCAGGCGCCGCAGTTGGTGGAGGGTCGTCCGCCGGCACCAACGCACCCGCCGGAGGAGATCTCCCAGCGGCCGGCTGGACGCCAGCAGATACAGCCCGCCATCCGGGCTCGGGCCGATGACCACCCGTCCACGGGCGCCATCGGCCCCGGGGGGCGCCCCGCCGGCGGCTCCGGCGAGGACGGCGAGCGCCCGTTCCACGTGGGCGCGCTCCAGGCCCGGCGTGTCGGTGCCGACGGCGACCACCGGCCCGCCCGTGCGGCGGAGCGCGGTGTCGAACGCGTGGGCGAAGCGGTCGCCGAAGCCGTCGCCGCGCTGGTGCACCGTCGCGGCGTCCGCGGGCAGATCGATCCCCGCGGGAGAGCAGACCTCGAGGCGGCAGCCCGCGCCGCGTCCAGCGGCGAGCGCTTCCTCCAGGCAGGCCCGATAGAGCGCCGTCTCCCGGTCGCGGAGCGCGGCCGGGAGCAGTCGCTTGCGCCGCCCGTCGACGCGCGCCCCGAGGGTGAAGACCAGGAGAGTGGTCTCCGCACGGCTCGGGAAGGGGGCGCCGCGGGCGATGGTCGAGGCGGGGCTCATGATGTCTCCGGCCCTGGTGTACGGGCGCCGGCACGCGGTGGATTGAACGGCGGGCCGAACGTCGCGGCGTATCGGCTGCCGTGCACGCCGCGGGGGTCGTCACCGCCTCCCGGGCAGGGCGAGAGTGTGGAGGAACTTTAGCAGCTCACGGAGGTTTCCGGCAGGCGCCTCCGTCGCCCCGGCCGCCTTTCGGTCCGCCGGAATGAGCGTACGTTATGATCCTCGCCACCTTGTTCCGCTTCCTGATTCTCGCGCTGCCGCTCGTCCTGCTCACCCTCGGTCTGTTCCACTTTGGCGCCGAGGCGGTCGACCTCGTCCAGCCGGGCGGCCTGTCCGCGCCCCAGCTCCTCGGCCGCTGGCTGCTCGAAGCGACCGGCCTGGTGGCGCTCTACATGCTTGTGCGCGAGCGCGGGCTGGGCCGCTGGCTGGCCGGCGTCGCCGCCGGCTGGAGCGCGTGGATCTTCCGGGGCCCCGTGCTGGTGCTCACTGTCGCCGGTGCCTCCCGGTTGTCGTCGTCCGCCTGGTGGCACCTCAACCTCGCCTGGTTCGGCCTCTACACCGTCTGCGGCCTGATGATGGCGTCGGTCGCCCGCAGTCTCGAGGTCGGCGAGGAGGTTCAGGAGGCCGCGGAGACTCCGGAGGTCTCTGAGGCTCAGGAGATCCCGGAGGAAACCCCGCCGGAAATGCCCTCGGAGGCCGGACCGGCGCCGGAGCGGGAGCCGGCGCCGGACGAGACGCCGTCGCCATGAGGATCGCCGGGGTCGGGTCGAGCTTTCCACCCAACTTCTACGACCAGGAGACCCTGCTCGCCGCCCTCCGGGGCCACTGGATGAAGCGCCACCACAACCTGGCCCGGCTCGAGCAGCTCCACAGGAACGTCCTGGTGGGCGGGCGCCACCTGGCGTTGCCGATCGAGGAGTACACGCGGCTCGAAACCTGGGGCCAGGCCAACGACGCCTGGATCCGCGTCGCCCAGGAGATCGGCGGCGAGGCGGTGACGAAGGCGCTCGGCCAGGCCGGCCTCACGGCCGAGGACGTCGACACCCTGATCACGGTGACGGTGACCGGCATCGCCACGCCGTCTCTCGACGCCCGGCTGGTCAACCGGCTCGGGCTGCCGACCCGGGTCAAGCGGGTGCCGATCTTCGGGCTGGGCTGCGTCGCCGGCGCCGCCGGCATCGCCCGGGCCGCGGACGCCGTGCGGGCGTTCCCCGGCGAGGTCGCCGTGCTGCTGTCGGTGGAGCTCTGCTCGCTCACCCTCCAGCTCCAGGACCTGTCGATCCCGAACCTCATCGCCTCCGGCCTGTTCGGCGACGGCGCGGCGGCGGTGGTGGTGGCCGGGGCGGAGCGGGCGCTCGCCGGCGAAGCCCGGGCGGCCCGGCCGCGGGTCGTCGCCACCCGCTCGGTCTTCTACCCAGGCACCGAAGAGGTCATGGGCTGGGACATCTCGGAGCGCGGCTTCCAGATCGTCCTCTCCGCCGACGTGCCGGAGATGGTCCGCCGCCACCTGCGGGGTGACGTCGACGGCTTCCTCGCCGAGCATAGCCTCACCCGCGGCGACGTCGCCACCTGGATCTGCCACCCGGGCGGCCCCAAGGTGCTGGAGGCGATGGAGGAGACCCTGGAGCTGCCCGCCGGCGCCCTCGAGGTCACCTGGCAGGGCCTGCGCGAGGTCGGCAACCTCTCGTCGACCTCCGTCCTCCTGGCACTCCAAGAGACCGTGGCCAGCCACCCCGGCCCGCCCGGCAGCCCCGGCCTCCTCCTCGCCATGGGCCCGGGCTTCTGCTCGGAGCTGGTGCTGCTGGAGTGGTGAGCGCCGGTTATCCCTCGGAGGAGCCCTCGACGAGACCGCGGGCCGCCCGGACGATCCGGCCGACGTTGGGAAGCACCTGCTCCTCCCGCGCCCGGTCGAACGGGATGGTGGTCTCCGTGCACACACGGGCGTAGGCGAAGGCCAGGCCCGCTTCGAGGCCGAGGGCGGCGAGCTCGCCCGACAGGCCGAAGCCGCGATAGTCCTCGTCGACCACCAGGAGCCGCCCGGTCTCGGCGACGCTCCGGAGGACCGTCTCCGCGTCGAGTGGCGCCACGCTCCGCAGGTCGACCACCGCCGCCGAGATTCCCTCCTCTTCCAGCACGTGCGCCGCCTCGAGCGCCCGGTGCACGCCGACGCCGACTGTGGCGATGGTCAGGTCGGTGCCTTCCCGGCGCACGGTGGCCCGGCCCAGCGGCAGCGCCTCCCAGCGGTCCGGTACCGGGCCGCGGGCGCCCGCTTCCGGAACGTCGAACGACACCGTCGCGCGCGAGCCGCCGCCCAGGTAGTCCAGCCAGTACGCGGCCAGCAGCTTGTGCTCCAGGTAGACCACCGGGCCGGGGTGCTCGAGCGCGGTGAGCATCAGCGCCCCCGCGTCCGCCGGTGTCGAGGGCACCACGACGGCCAGCCCCGGGATGTGGGCGAGCCAGCCCCAGAGGCTCTGCTCGTGCTGGCCGCCGTCGCCGTATCCGCCGCCGCAGGCCGCGCGCACGACCAGGGGCGCCGTCCAGGCTCCGCCGGAGAAGGCCTCGACCTTGGCCGCGTGGTTGAGGAGCGCGTCCATGGCGACGGCGATGAAGTCGACCAGCATGACTTCGACCACCGGCCGGAGGCCGCCGAGGGCGGCGCTGACGGCGGCGCCGGTGAACGCCGCCTCGCTGATCGGCGCGCCGAGGACCCGGTCGGCGCCGAAGCGCACCAGGAGGTTGCGGCGGAGCGTCGGGACATCCTCGCCGAAGACGATGACCGAGGGATCTTCCGCCATCGCCTGGGCGAGGGCGTCCTCGATGGCGTCGGCGAAGCTCAGGGTCCTCATGGCGCCTCCTCCGTCGCGGGCTCGCCGCCGAGGGCCGTCCGGAGGATCTCCTCGATCTCGGCCACCACGTCCTCCTCGATCTGCTCCAGGCTGGCGTCGGCCTCTGCCGTGCCGCCTTCGCCGGCGCGGAGCCCCCGGCGGGTCACCGCCAGGGGATCGTGCGCGTCGCCGATCTGCTTCCGAAACTGGGCGACCACCGTGCCGAGGACGGCGCCGAGCCCGCGGACCCGGCCGCCGAGTCCGCCGCCCGCGCGCCGGCCCATCGAGCGCATGAGCGGGCCGGAGATCTCCGCCAGCTCCGCGACCGGGCGGCGGACGATGCGGAGCAGAGGATCGCCCAGGAAGTGCCCCTCGATGTGGAGGCAACGGGCGTGGAGGAAGCTCGGGCCGCCCCCGTCCCGGGCTCGCGCTACCGCCTCGCCGGCGGCCTCCCAGACCTGCTCCACGTTCCATCCGTCGACCGTCGCCGCGCGCAGCCCGAAGGCCTCGGCTCGCGCGGTGAGCCCTCCCCCGGTCACCCTCTCCGATCGGGTGGTGATCGCCCAGCCGTCGTCCTTGCACACGAACACGCACGGCAGGCCCCAGGCGGCGGCCAGGTTGAGCGACTCGAGCAGCATGCCCTGGTTCATCGCCCCCTCGCCGAAGAAGGCGACCGCTACCGAGCCGGGGCGCAGGCGGGTCCCGGCCAGGGCGAACCCCACCGCCGCGGGCCCCGAGGCACCGACGATCCCGGAGGACGCGGCCAGCAGGTCGGGAGCGAACAGGTGCATGTGCCCGCCCATGCCGCGGCACAGCCCGTCCGGTTTGCCGAGCAGCTCCCGCAGCAGCGCCACCGGGTCGACGCCGCGCATCAGGAGCGGCGGCGTCCCACGGTGGTCGAGGGCCATGGCGTCGCCGGAGCGTAGGTGATCGACCACCCCCGCGACCACCCCCTCCTCCCCGGTTCCACAGTGCATCTCCCCCGGGATCGAGCCCTCGTTCCACAGGCTCGTCACCGCCTCTTCGAACAGACGGCTGCGCACCATCCGCCGGTACAGCGACCAGCGATCGATCGGCATCGGCACCTCCTCGATTGGTCATCAGGACCCGGCGGCGCGGCGGTTGCGCGCGGCGGCGGGCCGTGGACGGCGAGGCGTCGGTTTCCAGAGACTGGATGTTTCCACGGTACGGGCAGCGAGAGCGGTCGTCAAGCGACGGCCGCCCGCGCCGTCCGGTCGATCCGGGTAGGATGCGTGCCATGTTCCCCGCGGACTCCCGTCTGTTCGGGATCGACACCCGCCTCCTGTTCACCGCCCTGGTCGCCGTGGTGGCGTTGCAGCGCCTGGCCGAGCTGCGGCTCGCGCGGCACAACGCCCGGCGCAAGCTCGCCGCTGGCGGAGTGGAGGCGGGGGCCGGGCACTACCCGGTAATGATCGTTCTCCACACGCTGTTCCTGGTCTCGTGCGTGGCCGAAGTCTGGCTGCTCGAGCGGCCGTTTCTTCCCTGGCTGGCCGCGGCGATGGTCGGGGTGCTGGTGCTGGCGTCGGCGCTCCGCTGGTGGGTGATCGCGGCGCTGGGCGGAGCCTGGACGACCCGGGTGATCGTGGTGCCGGGACGCTCGCTGGTCGCGTCCGGGCCGTACCGGTTCGTGCCCCATCCCAACTACGTGGCCGTGGCGATGGAGGTGGCCGCCCTGCCGCTGGTCCACACCGCTTACCTGACGGCGGCGGTCTTCACCATCGCCAACGGTGCGCTGTTGGCCGTGCGCATCCGGGCCGAGGACGCGGCGCTCGCGCGGCACGGCCTGCGGGCGCCGGGGGGCACGCGATGACGGAGGGCGAGATCCTCCTGGCGATCGGCGCGGTGGCCCGGGAGCACGTCGGGTTCCAGGGGCAGCTCCGGCCGGAGATGCGGCTGGTCGAGGACCTGGCGCTCGATTCGATCCGCCTGCTCACCCTGGCGGTGGAGGTGGAGAACCGGTTCCGCGTCTGCCTGGACGAAGAGGACGAGGAGGCGATCGCGACGGTCGGCGACCTGGTGGCCGCGGTGGGGCGGAAGCTCTCTGCTGCCGAGCGGCCGGCCGCCCCGGAGCACGCCGATGGACCGGCGGGCGCCTCCAGCGACCCCCATGCCTGAACGGCCCTCCACCGCAGACGCTCCCCCGGCGCCTGCCGGGCCGCCGGACGCTTCGGCGCGGGACACCCTGGCAACCCTGCTCGACCTGCTCGAGTGGGCCGCGCTCCCGGACGGCCGGGGTGGCGCGCGGGGCCTGCGCTTCCTCGATCGCCGCGAGCGGGCGCGGCTCGTGCCCTGGACCGAGGTCGCACGGGCGGCGCGCGAGGCCGCCGGACGGCTGGTCGCCGCCGGGGTCGCTCCCGGTGACCGGATCGGGCTGATCTTCCCGACCGGGGAAGAGTTCTTCACCGCCTTCTTCGGCATCCTCCTCGCCGGCGGGGTGCCGGCGCCGCTCTATCCGCCGGTCCGTCTGGGCCGGCTGGACGAGTACCACCGCCGCACCGCCGCCATGCTCCGCGCCGTCGGCGCTCGCCTGGTCCTGGCCGACGGGCGGGTCCGGCGCCTGCTCGGCGAGACGGTGGCCGCGGCCCGTCCGGCGCTCGGCTGCCGCACCCTGGCCGGCCTGCCGCCCGCCAGGGACTCCCGGTCGGTGCGCCGGCCGTCGCCGGGCGACCTGGCGCTGATCCAGTTCTCCTCCGGCACCACCGTCGAGCCGAAACCGGTCGCCCTCTCCCACCGGGCCGTCATCGCCCAGACCCGCATCCTCAACAGCTTCTGGCCGGACACGGCGGAGGCCACCCAGAGCGGCGTCTCCTGGCTGCCGCTCTACCACGACATGGGGCTGATCGGCTGTGTCTTCCCGGCGCTCGAGCGGGTGACCGACCTGACGCTGATCGGGCCGGAGGTCTTCGTCGCCCGCCCGGCGGTCTGGCTGCGGGCGCTGTCGCGCTACCGCGCCACGATCTCGCCGGCGCCCAACTTCGCCTACGGCCTGTGCGTCGCCAAGGTGCGGGACGAGGAGCTCGAAGGGGTCGACCTGTCCTCCTGGCGGGGGGCGCTCAACGGCGCCGAGTCGGTGGCGCCGGCGACGCTCCGGGCCTTCGTCGAGCGCTTCCGGCCGTACGGCTTCCGGCCCGAGGCGCTGACCCCGGTCTACGGCCTGTCGGAGGCGGCCCTGGCGGTCACCTTCTCGCCGCTCGACCGGCCTTTCACCACCGACCACTTCCTCCGGGCCTCGCTCGAGCCGGGGAAGCGGGTCCGCCGGCCCGGAGCCGACCGGGACGGCGAAAGACCCGCCAGCCCGGCCGGACCCCAGACCACGGCGAACGCCACTGCGGTCCGCGAGCTGGCCTCGGTCGGCGTGCCGGTGCCCGGCTTCGAGATCGAGATCCGCGGCGCCGCGGCCGGCGACGGGGGCGATGGGACCGGCGGCGTAGCAGCGGAACCGGGCAGCCGCCTGGAGGAGGGCCGCGTCGGCCGGGTCTGGGTGCGGGGGCCGTCGCTCATGGAGGGCTACTTCGGCTTGCCGGAGGCGAGCGCTCGCGCGCTGGTCGGCGGCTGGCTGGACACCGGCGACCTGGGCTTCCTCCAGGACGGCGCGCTCTACCTGACCGGGCGCGCCAAGGACCTGGTGATCGTGCGCGGCAAGAACGTGGCCCCGGAGGAGATCGAGCGCCTGGCCGCCGCCGCCCCCGGCGCCCGCACCGGCTGCGCGGTGGCGGTGAGCTGGGTTCCCGACGGTTCCGCCGAGCGCGCCGCGAGCGAACCCTCCGAGGAGCTGGTGGTGTTCGTCGAACATGCGCGGGGCGCCGACGGCGGGGCGCTGAACACCCTGGGTGAGGAGGTGGCGCGGGCGGTCCTCGGCGGTATCGGTCTGGCGCCGGACCGGGTGGAGGTGCTCGCCCCAGGCACCCTGCCGCGCACCTCCTCCGGCAAGCTCCGCCGGAGCGAAGCCCTGCGGCGCTGGCGGGAAGGGGTGCTCCATCCGCCGGCACCGGTGAGCCCGGCGCGGCTCGCCGGCGCGATGCTCCGCTCCGGGCTGGCCTATGTCCGCGCGGGCCGGGACGGTCTCGGACGGGGCGGAGGGGAGGAGGGATGAGCGGCGGCCCGGGCACAGCGGGGCCGGTGCCGGAATCGACCGACAGTGGCCTGCGGGACTTGGTCGTGGTCGGGGGTGGTCCGGCCGGCCTGGCGGTGGCGCTCCACGGGCGGCAAGCCGGCCTGTCGGTGACGGTCCTCGACCGCGCCCGGCCGCCGATCGACAAGCCGTGCGGCGAGGGCCTGATGCCCGACGGGGTCGCCCGGCTCCGAGAGCTGGGCGTCGCGCTGCCGGCATCGGCCCGTCCGTTCCGGGGCATCCGCTACCTGGACGAGGAGACCGTGGCCGAAGGGCGGTTCCCTTCGCCCCCCGACGGGACCGACCCGACCGACTCCACCGGTCCGTCCGGCTCGACCGGGTGGGGCGTCCGCCGAACCGAGCTCCACGCCGCGATGGTCCAGCGGGCCGAGGCGGCGGGCGTGGAGCTCCTCTGGGGAGAGCGGGCCGAGGCCCTGATCGAGCAGGCCGACGCTGCCGGCGTGGCCACGGCGGACGGACGGGCCGTGCTGGGCCGCTGGCTGGCCGGCGCGGACGGCCTCCTGTCGAGCGTCCGGCGCTGGGCGCTGGGTCCCGCGCCAGCGGCTCCGAATCGGTCCGGGCGCTTCGGAGTCCGCCGCCACTTCGCGCAGGCGCCGTGGACCGACCTGGTGGAGGTCCACTGGACGGAGGGCTGCGAAGCCTACGTCACCCCGGTCGGCCCGGAGACCGTCGGGGTCGCCATGCTCTGGAGCCCGGAGCGGGTTCCAGGAGCCCGTGGCTTCGACGAGCTGCTGGCGCGCTTCCCCCGGCTCGCCGAGCGCCTGGCCGCCGCTCCGCCCGCCTCTCGGGACCGGGGCTGTGGACCGCTCGCCCAGCGCGTGCGATCCGTCGCCCGCGGCCGGATCGCCCTGGTCGGCGACGCCGGTGGGTACCTCGACGCGATCACCGGCGAGGGGCTCTCCCTCGCCTTCCACCAGGCGGACGCCCTGGTCCGCGCGATCGTCGAGTGCGAGCGGCACGCATCCGCCGACCTGTCCGCGTACGCCCGCGCCCACCGGCGGATCCGCCGGACGCCGGAGGCACTGATCCGTCTGCTCCTCTTCGCCGAGCGCCGCCCCGGCCTGCGCCGCCGCCTGCTCCGGGCGCTCGCCGCCGACCCGGCGCTCTTCGACCGCATCCTCGGCGTCCACGCGCGGACGCTCCCTCTGCGAGCCCTCGGATACCGCGGCCCTTGGCGACTCGTACAGCGCCTGCTCCGATGACCGGCTCCCACGCCACGCCGCCTCGGCCGATCCGGCGGCAGCGGTTGACAGCCGGCCCGCTGCCGCGATACCAAACGGCCACAGCTTCGTTCACACCACCTGCTGTCGATCCGCGGTCCGGGGCGGTCTCCACGACCGCCGTCCGCCGGAAGCGCGCCGAACGTCCGGGCCGCCGATCATCCAGGGGAGCCGACCATGGCCGAGCCGTCGACCTGCGCCAACCATCCGGACCGAGCCGCCACCTATCGCTGCGACGGCTGCCACCGTGCCCTCTGTGACGACTGCGTCCAGATGAGCCACCGGCTGATCCTGTGCGGCGTCTGCGGCGAGATGGCGATCCCGATCGCCACCGGCCGGGCGACGAGCTCCACGACAATGCGCAAGACCCGGGCCAGGGAGGCACCGTACAGCCTGCTCCAGGCGCTGGTCTACCCCCTTCGCGGCAAAGGCTCGGGGGTCTTCTGGAGCTACCTCGCGTTGCTCGTCGTCTTCTCCGCGCTCGGCGCGGTGCCGCTCATCGGTTGCCTCATCTTGGTGCCGATGCTGATCGTCGGGCTGATGGTTCCGCGGCTGCTCTTCACCGTCGTCCGGGCGACCGCGGCCGGCGACAATGAGCTCCCCGAGTGGCCGGAGCTCGATTTCTGGGAACGGCTGGTCGACTTCCTGGCCTACCTGTTGATCCTGATCATCGCGTGGCTCCCGGCGATCGTGTTGATGATCGTCTCGGGCTGCGGCGCAAAGTTCCTCCAGGCGGGCGGGCGGGCGGCGCTCGGACCGGAGTGCTGGCTCACGCTCGCCGCCGGTGCCCTGCTGAGCGAGGCGCTCTTGATCGCCACCTTGGGTGCGCCATCGGTCTTCGACAGCTTCTGGTTGCTGCCCCGGGTCGATCTCCACATCCGCGCGCTGTTCATCGCCCCCGGGGAGGCGGTGGTGATCGCCTGCGTTCTCGCGGGGCTCAGGCTCCTCAGCTTCGGTCTCGAATTCGGGTTTCACCTGGTCCCCGTTCTCGGCGCCGTGGCCAGCACCGCTCTTGGCATCTACACCATGTTCACCGGCGCCCACTTGATCGGGCTCTACTTCCGCCGGAACGTCGAGCGCCTGGAGCGGCTATACATCGGTTGAGCACGGTGGCGCGGCGCCGGGCCCGGTCCCAGGAGACCGCACGAGCGGCGGAATTCCCCGTGGTCGCGGCGCGGTTTCTCAGAACGCTTCGTCCCGACGTCGCCGGACTTCACTAGAGCGGGGGAGCGTCCGTCCCCCAGACCGCCATGGCCCGCCCGACCACCAAGCCTCGGAACCGCGCTCCCCGGACCGCTCCACCCGGTCGGGGCGGCGGCTCCGGCCGGGCGCCGCGCACCGACCGCCACGACTGGGCACCCTTCCGGGACGACGAGCGGCCGGTCGGCGCGCTCAACCCCCACGGTGCCCACCGGCTCGCCCTCGCCTACGCCAACAGCTACCACATCGGCATGTCCAGCCTCGGCTTCCAGCGGGTGCACCGCCTGGTCGCCGACCGGCCCGACTGGGGCGTGGAACGCTTCTTCGCCGACGGCACCGGCGTGCCCCGGTCGGTCGAGACCGACCGGCCGCTGGGGGACTTCTCCTCTGTCGCCTTCTCGGTGTCGTTCGAAGAGGACTACCTGAACCTCCTCCAGATGCTCGACCGCGCGGGCATCCCGCTCCGCCGCCGGGACCGGGAGGCGCACCACCCGGTGGTGGTCATGGGCGGCTCCTGCGCGGCGATCAACCCGCTTCCGATGGCCGAGTTCGTCGACGTCTTCGCCCTCGGCGCGGCGGAGAACCTGCTGGACGAGCTGCTCAGTGCCCTCGAGGAGGAGGACGACCGAGCCGCGGTGGTCGAGCGCCTGGCGGGCCGGCGGGGGTTCTTCGTCCCCGCGCACCATCGTCCGGAGGACGACCCGTCCTTCTACACGGCGGCCGGCAAGCTGCACAAGCTGGAGCTCACCGCCGAGCAGATCAAGACCCCCGGCTTCTTGCCGACCACGTCGATCGTCACGCCGCGGACCGAGTTCTCCGAGAAGTTCCTGATCGAGATGTCCCGCGGCTGCCCGGAGAAGTGCAAGTACTGCTGGGCGACCTTCGGCATGGGCACGTTCCGCTGGCATCCGACCGAGGCGATCCTCGGGGCGATCGAGCGCGCCCGCGCCGTCACCGACCAGCTCGGCTTCGTCGCCACCGCGGTCGGCGACCACCCGGAGATCGAGCGCATCCTCACCGAGGCCAACCGGCTCGGCTTCCGCTCGTCGGTCTCCTCGATCCGCATCCCGGCGGTGACCGAAGGCGTGCTCGCCGCCCTCCACGCCTCGGGCGACCGCTCGATCACCCTGGCGCCCGAGACCGGCAGCGACGCGCTCCGCCGGAAGCTCAACAAGCCGATCCCCAACAGCCTGCTGCTCGACAAGGTCCGGCTGATCTTTGAGGCCGGCTTCACCCAGCTCAAGCTCTACTTCCTGGTCGGCGTGCCGGGCGAGACCCTGGACGACGTGCGCTCGATCTTGGAGCTCGCCGAAGCCTGCCGGGCGATCATGCTCGAGGAGGCCAGGAAGACCGGCGTCATCGGCCACATCCACCTGGGCACCAACATCCTGGTGCCCAAGCCCTACACCGCCTGGCAGCGCGAGCCGATGGCCGACGAGGCGGGCCTCAAGCAGAAGCTCGCCCTGCTCAAGAAGGGCGCCGGCCAGATGCCCAACGTGAGCCTTTCGGGCGGCATCTCGATCCGCCAAGCCACCTGGCAGACCTACATCACCAAGGCCGGCAGCGACGCGGCGGACGCCCTCGAAGCCGCCGCCCGCGGCGAGCGCCTGGCCCAGGTCCTCCGCGACCACGCCGACCGGATCCGCCCGGTCGTCTTCGAGCCGGTCGACGGCGAGTGCCGCTGGCACTTTCTACGAACAGGCTGAAGGCTCCCGAACAGGCTGAAGGCTCCCGAACAGGTTGAAGGCTCCGCGCACCGGGTAGCTGGAACCTTTCGGCGGGGCGTACGTTGGTTGTTCCGAGGGGAGAGCTCGCTGACGAACCCCCGGGAAAGGACGTTCCATGGCCACCCTCTGGAAGGACCTCCGCTTCGGCTTGCGCGCGCTCGCTCGCACGCCGGCCCTCACCGCCGCCGCCCTCGTCGCCCTGGCCCTGGGCATCGGTGCCAACACGGCGATCTTCTCCGTCATCGACGGGGTGCTCCTCGAGCCGCTGCCCTACCCGCGGCCCGACCGGCTGGTGATGCTGATCGACACCAACCCGGAGGCGGGTTGGCCCCGGTTCTCCTCCTCGCTGCCCAACGCCGTCGACTGGCGCGAGCAGAGCCGGTCCTTCGAAGAGATGGCCGCCTTCACCGGCTCCAGCCTCAACCTGACCGCCCCCGGCACGAGCCCCGAGCGCCTGAGCGGTGCCGCGGTGACCGCTGGCCTGTTCGACGTCCTGGGTGTCAAGCCCCTGCTGGGGCGCGGCTTCGAGGAGGTGGAGAACCAGCCCGGCGCCGAGAAGGTGGTAGTCCTCTCCCACGACCTCTGGGCCCGGCGCTTCGGCTCGGCGGGCGACGTCCTTGGGCGCCGCATCACCCTGGACGGCGAGCCGCGAACGGTCGTCGGCGTGATGCCGGAGGGCTTCGCCTTCCCGCGGCGGGAGACCGAAGCCTGGGTGCCGTTGCCCATCGACCTCGAAGAGGATCCCCGGGGCGCGCACTTCCTGGGCGTCGTGGCGCGGCTGGTCGACGGGGTCACCCTGGACGGAGCGCGGAGCGAGATGGACACCATCGCCGCGCGGCTGGCCAAGCAGTACCCGGACTCGAACAAGGGCTGGGGCGTGCTCGTGCTGCCGCTCCGCGAGCTGGTGGTGGAGGACATCCGCCCGGCGCTCCTGGTGCTCATGGCGACGGTCGGGATCGTGCTGCTCATCGCTTGCGCCAACGTCGCCAACCTGTTGCTCGCCCGGATGGCGGCGCGGGAACGGGAGGTGGCGGTACGGAGCGCCCTCGGCGCCGGCCGCTGGCGGCTGCTCCGGCAGTTCCTGACCGAGAGCGTCCTGCTCGGGCTCGGCGGAGGCGCCCTCGGGCTGGCCCTGGGGGTCTGGGGCACCAAGGTGCTGGTGGCGCTCAACGCCGACCACATCCCGCGGGCCGCAGCCATCGGCGTCGACCCGACGGTGCTCGGCTTCACCCTTGCCCTGGCGCTGGGGACCGGGCTGGTGTTCGGCTTGGTGCCGTCGCTCCAGGCGTCGAAGGCGGACCTCCAGGGCGCGCTCAAGGAGGGGGGCCGGGGGCAGGCGGGCGGCGGCACGGCCCGCAGGGCGCGGAGCGTGTTGATCGTCGCCGAGGTGGCGGCGGCCGTGGTCCTGCTGGTCGGCGCCGGTCTGCTGCTCCGGAGCTTCGTCGGCCTCCAGCGGGTCGCCCCCGGGTTCGACCCCGCGGGGGTCATGACGCTCCAGGTCTCCTTGCCGGATTCCAGGTACCCGGAGGACAAGGACCGGGCGGCGTTCTACCAGGCGCTGATGGACCGGGTGGACGCGCTGCCGGGGGTCGAGGCCGCCGGCGCCGGGTTCCCGCTCCCGCTCACCGGGTCGAGCTACATCCTCGACTTCGCCGTCGAGGGCCGGCTGGCGCCCGGGCCGAACGAGAGCCCGTCGTCCCACATCCGCTTCGTCACCCCCGGCTATCCGCGCGCCCTGGGGATCCCGCTCCTCCGCGGCCGTCCGCTCCGCGACGCCGACCGCACGGGAGCGCCCCGTGTCGCCCTGATCAACCAGACCATGGCCAAGCGCTGGTGGCCCGGGGAGGACCCGCTGGGCAAGCGCATCACCTTCGACGATCCGACCGACGCGGACGCCGAGTGGATCGAGATCGTCGGCATCGTGGGCAACGTGCTCCACGACAGCCTGGCCCAGGAGCCGGATGCGGAGACCTATCTCTCGGCCTACCAGACGCCCCTCGGGACGGCCGTGGTGGCGGCGCGCACCAGCGGCGACCCGCGCCTGCTGGCCGGAGCGCTCGAAGACGCGGTCCGCCAGACGGACCCGGACCTGCCGGTCTACCGGGTGCGGACCCTGGAGGAGGTGGTCGAGGGATCGCTCTCCGACCAGCGGTTCAACGCCACCTTGCTGGCCGTCTTCGCCCTGCTCGCCCTGGTCCTGGCGTCGGTCGGCGTCTACGGCGTGGTCAGCTACTCGGTGACCCGGCGGACCCACGAGATGGGGCTGCGCATGGCCCTGGGCGCGGAGCGGGCGACGGTGCGGCGGCTGGTGGTCGTCCAGGGGATGCGGCTGGTGGCGCTGGGGGTCGTGCTGGGCCTGGCCGGGGCGCTGGCGGCGACCCGGTTCCTGACGGGGCTGCTCTACGGCGTCGGGACGACCGACGTGGCGACGCTGGTGACCGTGCCGCTGGTGCTCCTGGCCGTCGCGCTGGTGGCCACCATCCTGCCCGCCGCCCGGGCGACCCGGGTCGACCCGGTGGTGGCGCTGCGGAGCGAGTGAGGGCCGCTGGCCGGGAGTCGTTGCGGGGTGCCAGTCACCCCGCCGGATTCGGTGGCTCGCCGACCTTGAGGCGCACGTCGACCGCCTTGGCGGCGTCGGGGTCTCCGGCGGCGAGGAACGGGTTGATGTCCAGCTCGCGGATGCGCGGGTGGCGCAGGGCGAGCTGGGCGAGGCGCAGGAGGATGTCGGCCAGGAGGTCGAGGTCGGCCGGCTCCTCGCCCCGCACCCCTTCGAGCAGCCGGAAGCCGCGGATGCCCCGGATCATGTCTTCCGCCTCCGGCCGGGTCAGCGGCGTCACCCCGAAGCGCACGTCCCGGAAGACCTCCACGTAGCGCCCGCCCAGGCCGAACATCAGGAGCGGCCCGAAGCGCGGGTCGGTGGAGATGCCGAAGATCACCTCGTGGCCGCCGGCCACCATCTCCTGGATCAGGAAGCTCTCGACCCGCTGGCCGGCCTCCTCCAGGCGGCGCTCGATCGACCGTGCCGCCTCGCGCACGCCGTCCGCGTCCTCGAGCCCCACGGCCACCGCACCCACGTCGCTCTTGTGCACGAGATCCCGGGCCTCCCCCTTGAGCACCACCGGGTAGCCCACGTCCGACGCCGCGACCGCCGCCGACTCCGGGCTGCCGGCGGTGCGCCAGCCGGCGGTCGGGATGCCGTAGAGCTCGAGCACCCGGTAGGCGTCGGCCGCCGGCAGGTAGCCGTCCCCGGTGCGGTCGAGGATCCGCGCCACCGCCGCGTCGTCGACGTCGAACTCCGGCGGCAGCTCATCGGCCGGCCGCCGGCGCCAGGCGCTGTAGCGGGAGAGCTGGGCGAGCACCCGCGCCGCCGGCTCCGGGAAGCGGTAGACCGGGGGCAGGTCGCCCCGCGCCTTGATCCCCTCGTAGAACTCCTCGGTCGCCATCATCACCGCCAGCACCGGGCAGTCGTGGCCGTGGGTGGCATCGGCGATCGACTCCAGCACGTCGATGGGGTTGGACAGGAGCGGCGTCACGTTGATCACCATCGCCAGGTCGACCGACGGGTCATCGAGCACGATGTCGAGCGCCCGGGCGTAGCTCTCCGGCGTTGCCGAGGCGATCATGTCGACCGGGTTCTTGACGCTCGCCTCCGCCGGCAGGAAGCTCCGCAGGCGCTCCTCGGTCTCGTCCGACAGGCTGGCGATCTCGAGCCCCAGGTTGACGCAGGCGTCCGTCGCCATGATCGCGGGGCCGCCGGCGTTGGTGACGATCGCCACCCGGTTGCCGGTGGCCATGGGGCAACGGTCGAGCGCCACCGCCAGGTCGAACAGCTCCTCGATGGTGTTCGCCCGCAGCACGCCACACTGGTCGAGGAAGGCGGAGACGGTGACGTCCGTACCGGCGATCGCGCCGGTGTGGCTGGACGCCGCCCGCGCCCCTTCGGCGGTGCGCCCGGACTTGACCACCAGGATCGGCTTCTTGCGCCCGACCCGCTTGGCGATCTCGGTGAACCGCCGCGGGTTGCCGAACGACTCGAGGTACATGGCGATCACCCGTGTTTCCGGGTCGTCCTCCCAGTACTCGAGCAGGTCGTTGCCGGAAACGTCCGCCTTGTTGCCCATGGAGGCGAACTGGGTCAGCCCGACGCCCAGGTCGGCGGCGACGTTCAGGATTGCCACCCCCAGGGCGCCCGACTGGCTGACGAAGCCGATGGAGCCGCGGCGCGCCGGGGTCGGGGCGAAGGTGGCGTTCAAGCACACCTCCGGGTCGGTGTTGATCACCCCCATGCAGTTGGGGCCGACCATGCGGATGCCGTGCTCGCGCACCAGGTCGCGGATCTCGGCTTCGACCGCGGCGCCGGCCGCGCCGGTCTCGGCGAAGCCGGCGGTGATCACCACCAGGCCACGCACGCCGGCGTCCAGGCACTCGCGGACCACGGCGGGCACTGCCCCCTTGGGCACCGCGATCAGGGCCAGGTCGATCGGATCCGGCACCGCCGCCACCGACGGGTAGGCCTTGAGCGAGTGGATCGAGTCAGCGCTCGGGTTGATCGGGTAGATGGCGCCGGCGAACTCCTCGACCACCATGTTGTGGAGCAGGGCGAAGCCGATCGAGTCGCGCTTGCGCGACGCGCCGACGACGGCGACCGTGCGCGGCGAGAAGATCGGGTCCAGGGTGCGCGGGTCGGCGCCGGGGTGGTTGTGGTGGTCCTGCCGGATGTCGTGGTCGGTCTTCTGTCGGTCGTCGGGCATGGTCTTCCTGGGGGCAGTGTGCGGTTCAGCGTGAGTGTGCCACAGGCGGTGGCGGGTTCGGAGCGGCTTTCGGGACGGATGCCCTCAGGGGGCGAGGAGCGCGAGCCGCTCGCGGGCGAGCTCCAACGTCACCGGCGGCCGTCCGGCGTACGGGTCGCCGTCGACCTGGACGGCGGTCTCCGGCGGGCCGGTGACGACGACCTGCTCTCCCGCCTCGACGCGGAGCGTCTCCACGTCCGCGCGCTCCACGTGGGAGCCGCGGAGCAGGTCGCGGGCGAAGCCGAGGGTCGCCGCCCGGCCGGCGCCACGGAAGAGCAGCAGGTCGAGGCGCCGGTCGTCGGGCCGGGCGTCCGGCGCCATGCGGAACGGGCCGCCGTAGAGAGGGACGTTCGACAGGGACGCGAACCGCGCCCGGTGGCGGACGCCCCGGTGCTCGAGCTCGATCTCAGGGTAGCCGTAGCGCCACCAGGAGGCGAGGCCGCGGGCGACGATCCCCGGCTGGCCGAGCCACCGCTTGGCCCGGGCGGCACCGGGGGCGTGGAGCGAGGCGATCACCGCCGCGTCCAGGCCGGCCGAGACCATCATCAGGAACGGCCGCCCGTCGCAGCGGCCGACGTCGAGGGGCCGGGGCGTCGCCCGGGCGAGCGCGTCGGCGGCGGCGAGCGGACGCCGGGGCAGGCCCAGGGCGAGGGTGAGCACGTTCGTCGTCCCCCCGGGCAGCGGGCCGAGCGGCACGTCCGTGCCGAGCAGCCCGGCCGCCGCTTCCCGCAGGGTGCCGTCGCCGCCCAGGGCGAAGACGGCGGAGACGCCCTCGGCCGCCGCCTCCCGGGCCAGGCGGGTGGCATCCCCGGGCCCGGCGGTCGGCACCGCCACCACCCGGTAGCCGCCGGCGGCCAGGCGCGTGCGCACGCCTTCGACCAGGCGGAGACGGGGGCCGCTGCCGGCGGCCCGGTTGACGATCAGCAGCGCGTCGCGCATGGGGGTAGCGAGCCGTCTCCGGCGTTGCTCGTCGTCAACGGTGACACCACATCGCCTCCCGGGAACCCGCGCCCGAAGGGCGTGGGTGGCGCCTTGGATCCGGCCCGCAAGACCCACGCGCGCAGCCTTGGACTTCTGCCACGTGGGTTCCTAGAACAGCGACGACTGATCCGAGCCGGAGCCCGCCGCGCCGGGGCGCTTCCGTCCGCCCCCCGCGTAGCCCAGGTGCTCGTAGGCCCGCGGCGTCGCCACCCGGCCCTGGGGGGTGCGCTTCAAGAAGCCTTCCTGGATCAGGTAAGGCTCGACGATCGTCTCGAGCGTGGCCCGCTCCTCGCCGACCGCCGCCGCCAGGGCGTTGAGCCCGGCCGGCCCGCCGTCGTAGTGCTCGATCAGCACGGAGAGGATCTTGCGGTCCAGCTCGTCGAAGCCGAGCTCGTCCACCTCGAGCGACGTGAGAGCGCGGCGGGCGGCCTCGCGGGTGATGGTGCCGTCCCCCTCCACCTGGGCGAAGTCGCGCACCCGGCGGAGCAGCCGGTTGGCGATCCGCGGCGTGCCCCGGCTGCGGCGGGCGATCTCCTGGGCGCCCTCGGTCTCGAGCGGGAACTCGAGGATCTTGGCCGAGCGCCGGAGGATCGTCACCAGCTCTTCGGGGCTGTAGAAGTTCAGCCGGTGGACGATGCCGAAGCGGGCGCGGAGCGGGGACGTGATGAGCGCCGCCCGGGTGGTGGCGCCGACCAGGGTGAACGGCGGCAGGTCGATCTTCATGGTCCGGGCGGCCGGTCCCTGGCCGATCACCAGGTCCAGGTTGTAGTCCTCCATGGCGGGGTAGAGGATCTCTTCGACGGTCGGGGCCAGCCGGTGGATCTCGTCGATGAACAGGACCTCGCCCGGTTCGAGGTTGGTCAGGATGGCGGCCAGGTCGCCGGCGCGCTCCAGGACCGGGCCGGAGGTGGTCTTGATCGGGGCGCCCATCTCCTGGGCGACGATGTGGGCGAGGGTCGTCTTGCCCAGGCCCGGAGGGCCGAAGAGGAGCACGTGGTCGAGGGCCTCGTTGCGCTCCCGGGCGGCGGTGATGAAGACCCGAATGTTGTCGACCACCCGGGCCTGGCCCACGTACTCGTCCAGCAGCCGGGGCCGGAGCGACTGCTCCAGGCGCACATCGTCCGGCTCGGCGTCCGGGGACAGCAGGGGCCGGCTGTGCGATTCGATGGGCATCAGGGAATTGTAGCGCGGGGCGAGAGCCCCGGCGCCGCGGGCGACGGAACCGGTCCTTCGCCGGAAAGTTTGCCGGAGCGGCCACGCGGCATCCCTCGGCGGCTGGACTGCGACCGGCGAGGGATGCCGCGGACGTCCGCTCCCCATCCGGCAGGATCGTCGCGGTACTGACCGTCCGGGCTCGTCGGGCATCGAAGGAATGGGTGGGGGCGTCCCTTTCCCCCCGCGAGGGTGGGAAAGGGAAGGAGGGATTGGGGGGCGATCCAGCGGATCGTCAGAGTTGATCGCAGCTCGACGAGCCGTAGCACCGCGAGGAACCTTGTGCAGCTCGAAACCGGTTCCTCGCGGGTGCCCGAAGGGATCGAGGGATTGGGGGGGGTGATCCGATCTACCCGGCCAGCCGTTTGAGGGCCGCCCGTAGGAGGACGTGCATGTCGGCGTCGGGGTCGTCGCGGAGGGCGTCGCGGGCGGCTTGTTCGGCGCGGGCGGGTTTGTAGCCGAGGTTGGTGAGGGCCGAGATGAGGTCGTCTTCGACCCGGACGGTGCCGAGGGGGGCGGGCGCGGCCTGGCCGGCTTCGGCCTCTAGCTCGGCGACCTTGTCCTTGAGCTCGACGATCATGCGCTCGGCGCTCTTCTTGCCGACGCCGGGGATGCGGGTGAGGCGGGTGGCGTCGGCGGCGGCGAGGGTGGCGATGAGCTCTGCCGGGGGCATGCCGGAGAGGATGACGCGGGCCAGCCGCGGGCCGATGCCGGAAACGGCGATGAGCTTTTCGAACAGGCGCTTTTCGAGCTCGGTCCAGAAGCCGTAGAGGGCGATGCCGTCGCTCCAGACGTGGGTGAAGACGTGGAGGCCGATCTCGCCGTCGCCGCCGGCTTGTTCGATCTCGGCGTAGGTGGCCAGGGAGACGTGGACGTGGTAGCCGACGCCGCCGACGTCGAGGAGGATGGCGTCGGGCTGGCGGTGGAGGATGGTGCCCCGGAGGTAGCCGATCATGTCGGGCGGATTGTATCGGGGTGGTCACCTCCGGCCGGCGGGCGGGACCGGGGGTGGTGAGGGACGGCTCGCAGGGTGGAACTTCGCGGCGGGGGGTTCGCCTGCCTTCCCCTACCAGACGTAGTCCTTGGCGATGGCTCGCTTGTCGTGGCCGACGAGGATGTGGAGGACGCGGATCTTGGCGAGGGTGCGGGGGGAGAGGGAGCCCAAGGGGATGTGGACGATGCGCTTGTCGCGGGTGGCGGCGTAGTGGCGCAGGGCGTCGCGGGGCGCCCGGGCGGCGACGTGGACGACGAAGCGCTCTTCGCTGTAGTCGACGGCCGCGGCGAGCAGGATCTCGGCCTTCTCGACCAGGCCCCGGTAGTCCGGGTCGCGCCAGACGTCGAACAGGCGGCCGGGCGGGATGGTCATGAGGAAGCCGCCGTAGGTGGCGCGCAGGATGCCGGGGCCGACGACCTGTTCGGCCGGGTGGGTGCTGTAGAAGGCCATGTCGGACTCGTCGTGGTGCTCGCCGAGCCAGGTCATGAGGTACGGGTAGCGCGGGGTCCAGCCGGCCGCGCCCCCTGCCGGCGGCCGGTCGCGGTCGAAGATCACCACCACGGAGCCCGCCTTGCCCGGCGCCCGGCCCTGCTCGCGGACCCAGATCCGCGGGTCCTCGGGGTGGTGCAGGGTCTCGCGTAGGTCGATGCCGTCGAGCATGCTGGTGGCGAACGGCTCGGTCCGGGTGCGCTCGGCGGAGAGGATGCCGCTCGCCCGCTGGCGCAGGAACCGGCCGTAGTCTTCGATCACCAGGTCCTCCGGCGGGTAGGAGCACAGGCTACCGCCCCCGGCGAAGCCGGCCAGCCATTCGGCCGGATCGGTCGGCCGGGGCCGCTGGCGTACCGGGACGGCGACCGGCCGCTGCTTGACTCGGAAGAACCGGCGGCGGAAGCGGACCGTGCGCGTCCCCCACTCTTCGGGCAGGAGCAGGTCGGAGCCGTCCACGTGAGCCACCGGCAGGTCGTCGGCGTCCCCTTGCCAGGGGAAGGCACGGGCGGTGTCGAAGACCTCCCAGGCCAGGTTGTCGTCGCCCACGCCCCGGGCCGCCACGACCCACTCGTAGAGGCCGCCGGCCAGGGTGCCGCCGACCCGGGCGAGACGCCGGAGGTAGTCGAAGAAGGTGCGCCGCTGCCACGGCGCGACCGTCTCCCGGGTCTGGCGCTCGTAGGAGCGCGCGCCGACCTCCCAGGCGACCGTGGCCAGGGCTCTCCGGTCGGGGGCCCGGTCGGGGACGGGGAGCCGGGTGGACCAGGGGAGGGCGCGCGCTCCCCGGCGGGCCGCGAGGGCGATCAGGCGGTCCAGGCGCTCCCGCTCGTCTTCGTCGCCCGCGGCGCCGGTGCGGGCGCGGTGGATCAGGGTCAACCCGGCGCGGGTGATCGACAGGGGCGCGGCGGCGGCGGCATCCAGATCCGCCTGCTGTTCGGCTCCGGTGGCCGGTGCGGCTTCGGGCCGGTCCTCGCCGGGACTCCAGCCGGAGCGAAGCCTCTCCCAGACGGCGTGGGCCAGCGGCGGGTCAGGCAGCAGGGCGGTCAGGGCCTCCGGGTCCAGGTGGCGCAAGTCGACGGAGCCCTCGGCGCCGGTGCCGCCACCGACCGGCCCCCGGTGGACCCGGGCGAAGGGCGTCGCGGTCGGGCCGCGCAGTGCGGCGGCCAGCCGTTCGGCGTGGGCCGCGCCGACGGCGGCGACCAGGGCGCCGCCGTGGCCGAGAGCGTCGAGCTGCTGGCGGGCGCGGAGGAGGTGGTAGGCCATACCGGCCTCCCGCCGCCGGTCGCCCTCCGAGGCCGGCGCGTGGCGGAGCGCCTCGAGCAGGGGGCCGAAGTAGCCGGCGGGGCCCAGCTCGAGCAGGGCGAGCGGGTCCGGCACCGGGTCTTCGGTGCGCTCGGCGTAGGGGATGTCCGGGTCGACCAGGAAGCGCTCCCGGTCGCGCTCGGCCGCCCAGCGGAGGGCCTCGGCGAACGGATCGCCGGGCGCGACCGTCCAGACCACCGCCTGCTCGTCCGGCCGGCGCTCGCGGTCCTGGGCGATGACCAGGGTGATCCGGGGCAGCCGTGCGACCGCCCGCCGGGCGGCCTCGTCCAGGGTCGTTGGCAGCTCCACCGCCACGCCGGCCGGATCGAGCGCGTCCAGGGCCGCCCGCACCCAGACCGCGACCTCGATCCGGGCGTGGACCACCGGCAGCACCCGGATTCCCGGCACCGCCTCCGGCACGAAGCGGTCCAAGATCTCGGGGCCCAGCGAAGAGACACGCCCGGTCATCGTTACCCGTTAGCCGATGTCAGCAACCGCCGGGAGGGGGCGCCTCCTTCTCCCCCTCAAAGCAGCTCGAACGCCTCCAGCTCGTCCTCGTCCAACGTCAACCGCAGTGCCTCGTGCACCGCCTCCTCGGGCTCCTCTGCATCACCTCGGGCGAGCACCTTCATGGCGTAGCGCACCAGGTTGATGCCGTCGCGGACCGTGTAGGAGAGGTCGGCGTCGTGGGCCTGGCGGAGGAAGGAGAGGACGTAGGCCAGGACCTCGCCGTCGGCGAACGGTACCTGGGCCTCCAGGATCTGCCGCTCCTCCTCCTCGTCGGGGAAGTCGACGTAGATCTGGGGCATGAGGCGGGAGTGGATGTACTCCGGCACCTCGTAGGTGGAGGCGTCCTCGTTCATGGTGGTGGCGAACCGGAACTCCGGGTGGGCGTAGATCTTGATCCCGGCGACCGCGCTCTCGACGTACCGGCGGTGGTCGAGGAGCGGTGCCAGGCTGGCCCACGCCTTCTCGCTCATCCGGTTGCCCTCGTCGAGGATCAGCGCGCCACCGCGGATCATGGCGGAGACCAGGGGGGAGGCCTGGTAGCGCACGCCGCCCTCCGGCGCCAGCACGGGGGTCACCAGGAGGTCGTCCGGGCGGGTGTCCATGGTCGCCTGGACGATGTAGAGCGGCAGGCCGAGAGCCAGGGCGCCGGCGCCGGCCAGGGTGGTCTTGCCGACGCCGGGTTTGCCGAGCAGGCGGGGGTTGAGCGGCAGGTCCTCGTCCGCGATTCGGGACCAGGCGGCGAGGAGCTGGCCGAGAACCTCCTCCTGGCCAATCCAGGCCGGCGTCGAGCGGACCGGCCCGGTCAGGTGCAACCGGATGCCGCCGACCTGGACGACCTCGACCGGATCGGCTCCCTCGGTCCCTTCGATGCCCGCGGTCTCGTGCAATGCGGTAACCGCCTCAGGACGCGGTCGTCCCGCCCATGTCGAACTCGTCGATCAGCCGCGGGTCGTACTGCACGCCCTCTTCCTGACGCCGCTTCTGGATGATCGACGCCAGGAGCTCGTTCGCCCGCTGCTGGGCCAGGCGCTGGCGGATGTCCGCGCTCTTTTCGGCGAACGCCTTGGCATCGAAGCCCTTGTAGTCGGTGACCTTCATCAGCACCGCACCCTGGGCGGTCGGCAAGGGACCGACGACGTCGCCGAGCTTCGCGTCCAGGACCGCCTTGCTGAGCGCCGGGTCGCCGCCCAGGCCCTTGATCGGCTGGCCGGAACCGAACTCGCCGCTCTCCTGGACCTGGACGCCGAGACCGGAGGCGACCTGGTCGAGCGGCTCGCCGGCTTCGAGGGACTTCTTCGCCTCGTCGAGGCGTGCCTCGGCCATCTTCTGGGCCCGCTCCTGGGTGACTGCGCGGCGCACCCGCGGCTCGATCTGGTCGAGCGGCGGCACGTGGGGCGCGATCACCTTCTGAAGCGCGAGGATCGCCGGTCCGCGGGGCGTGTCGACGGTGCCCTCGGCGAGCTGGCCCGCCTCGAGCGAGAAGGCGGCATCGCTGAACGCGGGCGCGCGGCCGAGGCCGGAGATCAGGTCGTTCTTGCCGAACGGCTGGCTGGTGACGAAGCGGACCGCCGGGTTGTCGTCGGCCAGCGCCTGCATGCGCGTGGCGACGTCCCCCTCGCTCTCCTCCCCGCCCTCGTCGGCGAGCTTCTGGCGCAGGTCGGTGGCGAGCTCGGTCGCCTCCTGGTTCACCTTCTGCGCGGCGACCTTGGCGCGGACCGCCGCCTTCGCCTGGTCGAACGGGATCTCGCCGCCCTGGCGGTGGTCCTCGACCTTGATCAGGTGGACGCCGAACGGCGTCGTCACCGGGCCCACCAGCTCGCCCGGCTGGGCGGAGAAGGCGGCCTTCTCGAACTCGGGCGTCATGCGGCCCTTGCCGAAGTAGCCGAGGTCGCCGCCCTGCGCCTTGGTGCCCGGGTCTTCGGAGACCTCCTTGGCGACGGTGGCGAAGTCCTCACCGCCCTCGATCCGGGCCTTGATCTTCTCGATCTGCTGCCGGGCCTGCTCCTCTGTCCGGTCGCCGCCGGTGCGCAGCAGGATGTGGCGCGCGCGGACCTGCTCCTCGCGGGTGAACTCGTCCGGGTGGGCGTTGTAATAGGCGCGCAGCTCGTCGTCGCTGATCTCCATCTGGGCGCGCAGCAGGGCCTTGTCCACCAGCAGGTAGTCGACCACCCGCTGCTCGGGGAGCTGGTACTCGGCCTGGTGCTGCTCGTAGTAGCTCTGGAGGTCGTCCTGGGATACCTGGACGTCGCTGGCGAAGTTGGCGCGCGGCAGCTGGACGTAGCTCACCGCGGCGCGCACCGTCTGGTCGCGGAACGCCTGCTTGACCTCGACGTCGGAGACGCGGGCCGTCTGGGAGAGGACGTCGAGCAGCTTCTGGCGCAGCAGGTCCTGGCGAACCGCGGCCTCCAGCGCCCCGGGGGTGGCGTAGTTGTTCGCCTTGGCGAAGCGCTTGTACTGCTCCTCACCGATGAACTTCCCCTGGTCGTCGACCAGGCCCGGGATCTTCAGGATCACCTTGCGCACCTCGGCGTCGGTGACCGTCAGCCCCATGTCGTGGGCCTCGTCGAGCAGCAGCTTGTCGTTGAGCAGCTGTTCGATCGCCTGGCGCCCGAGCTGCAGCTGCTTGGCCACCTCCGAGTTGAACTTGTCGCCGTAGAGATCCCGGTAGCGCTGCTCGATGTACTGGTAGTGGCGCTGGAATTCGGCCCAGGTCACCTGATGGTCGCCCACCGAGGCGGCGGAGCCGGCCGCGGTCTGGGCTCGCCGGCTCCTGCCGAAGTCGACGAAGACCAGCAGGATGAAGACGGCGATCACCACCCACAGGATCCAGGACAGGTTCTTGAGGTTGTCGCGAAAAACTTTGAGCATGGTTCCTCGAGCTCCTTTCGTCCTCCCCCGCGTTCGGCGCTTCCGGTCCGGGCAAACCCCCCGGGCATACCACGCCCGGCCCCTGGTGAGGGGGGAGGAACGGTGCACTCTAGCAACCGTCGCCGAGGCCGACAAGGGGGAAACGGAGCGGATGGGCGCGATGGTGCCGCCTCCGCCCCCGGATTTGGGCCGATCCGGGCGATTTTGGTCGCCTTCCTCTGCTATATTGACCCTTCTCTATCGAGAGGTCATCGTGGAGCGTCCCGTCATCGATTCCCAGTCCCGCGATTGGTACAGCGTCTCTGTCGACACCCTCCGTGCGTGGGGGATGATCCTGGCGGTCCTCGTGCTCGCCGCCCTGGGCTACGTCGGCTACCGCTACTGGCAAGGGCACGACCTGGAGCGCCGTGCGTCGGAGGTCATCGGCGAAGCGCGGTCCCTGGTCAACCGGCTCCAGGGCGGCGACTCGGCGGACAAGCTCGGTCCCGAGTACCAGAGCGGGGTCGACAGCCTGAGCGAAGCCTCCGCCGCGTTCAAGCGCGCCGACTTCGCCACCGCCCTGGAAAAGGGCGAGCGCAGCCGGGCGCTGCTCCAGTCGCTCCTCGATGCCGCCAACGGAGGGCGCTCCGGCGCCGCGGCGGCCCAGTTCGTCTCGGTCCAGGGGCGGGTCGAGTACCGCCGCGGCGACCGCAACACGTGGGAGGAGGCGCGCTCGCGCGTCGCCCTGGAGCCGGGCGACCACGTGCGCACGGGGAGCAACGGCTCGGCCGAGATCATGTTCCTGGACGGCAGCCTCTACACCGCCCGCCCCGACACCCAGCTCATCATCGCCCGGACCCGGGCCCGGGGCGACCTCACCGCCGAGCAGTCGATCCGGATGGACTACGGCTGGGTCAATCTGAACACGTCGCGCCAGGGGGGCAAGGTCGCCACCCCCACCGCCGAGGCGCACGTGGGCGGCGACACCGAGGCGACCGTGACCTATGACGCCGAGGCGCGCACCGGCCGGTTCGCCGCCTTCCGCGGGTCGATGGAGGTCGCCTCCGCCAGCGGCGAGCGGCGCAAGGTGGCCGCCCTCGAGCAGGTGGTCCAGCGGGGCGAGCGGCTGACCGATGCAGAGAAGCTGCTGCCGGCACCGGACCAGACGAGCCCCGAGGAGAACGCCGAGTTCGCCGCCGAGCGCGACCCGAAGGTGGTGCTGGAGTGGCAACCGCGCAAGGGGGCGTCGGGGTACGCGCTGCAGGTCTCCCGCAGCTATCTGTTCGTCGACAACGTGATCGACGTCAGCGGCCGCGCCTCGACCCACGCTACCCTCGGCGTCCGCGGGACCGGCTCGTTCTTCTGGCGGGTCGCCGCGATCGCTCCCGGCGGCGCCATGGGCCCCTGGACTCCGCCGAGGAGCTTCCGTATCGCGGCGGTGCCCTCCGAGAAGGAAGCGAGCGACAAGGAACCGCCGCCGCTCGATCTCGAGGAGATCAAGTCCTACGGTAGTATTTTCATCGTCGCCGGCAAGACGGAGCCGGGCGCGCTGCTCGACATCAATGGCGAGCCGGTCCAGGTCAATGCCGACGGCACGTTCACCAAGCCCGTCCAGATCACCAAGGAAGGCCGGAGCACCATCGAGATCCGGGCCCGGGACGCCGCCGGGAACGAGACCGTTGAAAATCGCCCTGTCTTCGTCGAGATCCTCTGAGCGTCTCTCCGAGCCGCCTTTCTTCCCGGGATGACCATGCCGCTAGTTTCGATCCTCCGCTATTTCTCCAAGGACCTCGCCATCGACCTGGGAACCGCGAATACCCTGGTCTTCACCCGTCACCAGGGGATCGTCGTGCGGGAGCCGTCGGTGGTGGTGGTCAACAAGCTGACCAACCGGATCGAGGCGGTCGGCGGCGAAGCCAAGGAGATGCTCGGGCGCACGCCTGGCAACATCGAGTCGATCCGCCCGATGAAGGACGGCGTGATCGCCGACTTCGAGGTCACCGAGCGAATGCTCGAGTACTTCATCAAGAAGGCCCACGGCCGCAAGATGGTGGTCCATCCGCGGATCGTCATCGGCGTGCCGTCGGAGATCACCCAGGTGGAGAAGCGGGCGGTCAAGGACTCGGCCATGCGCGCCGGGGCGTCCGAGGTCTTCCTGGTGGAACAGGCGATGATGGCCGCCATCGGCGCAGGGCTGCCGATCACCGAGCCGTCCGGCAACATGATCGTCGACATCGGCGGTGGCACCACCGACGTGGCGGTGATCTCCCTCGCCGGCACCGTCTACAGCCGGTCGGTGCGGGTCGCGGGCAACGAGATGGACGTCTCGCTGATCCAGTACCTGAAGCGCAAGTACAACCTGCTGATCGGCGAGCGGTCGGCCGAGCAGATCAAGATGGAGATCGGCTCCGCCTACCCGCTCAAGGACGAGATGACCATGGAGATCAAGGGCCGGGACCTGGTCGAAGGGGTGCCGAAGACCCTGACCATCACCGACGCCGAGATCCGCGAGGCCCTGGCCGAGCCCGTCCAGACCATCGTCGAGGCGGTCAAGATGGCCCTCGAGCGCACGCCGCCGGAGCTGTCCGCCGACATCATGGACAAGGGGATCGTGCTCTCCGGCGGCGGTGCCCTGCTGCGCAACCTCGACCACCGGCTGCGTGACGAGACCGGTCTGCCCGTGGTGCTCGCCGAAGATCCGCTGGCATCGGTGGTCCTGGGCACCGGCATGGTGCTTCAGAACATGGACCTGCTGCGCAAAGTGTCGATCCGCTAGCCGAGGGGGCAGAGGCGTTGGTTGAACGGGCGAGCACGCGGGATCGGGAGGGGGCGCCCTCTTCCCCTCTCGAGGGTGGGAAGAGGGTCGGGGAGATGAGGGGGTGATCCGATAATCAGCGAGCGGCACAGCCTCTGGCTGCTGCTCCTGGTCCTGGCCCTCCAGCTCCTGCTGCTGGCCGTCCAGGTGCGGGGCGATGCCGGCGCGACACTGCTCGAGCAGTGGGCGGTCCGGCTGGTGGCGCCGATTCCCCGGGCCGTCGACGCCATCACCGGCTCGGTGGAGCACGCGGGCGAAGGCATGCGCCGGCGCGAGGAGCTCGAGGCCGAGACCGTGCGCCTCCACGCCCGAATCGAGACCCTGGAGCGCGAGCTCATCCGGCTGCGCAACGTCGAAGAGGAGCGAGACCAGCTGGCCGCGGCGCTCGAGTACACCCCCCAGGTGCCGGGCCGGTTGCGCCCGGCCCAGGTGGTCTACATCGACCACTCGTCGACCCTGCGCACCCTGATTCTGTTCTGCGGTGGATCCCCGGCTCGCGTCGACCAGCCGGTGCTGACCCCGGACGGCCTGGTCGGGCGGGTCATCCTCGTCGCCGGTTCGTACGCCAAGGTGCAGCTCCTGACCGACCGGGCGGCCGCCGTCTCGGCGGTGATCGTGCGCACCCGCCGCCAGGCCCTGGTACGAGGCGGCACCGAGAGCCTGGAGCTCGATTTCGTGCCGGTCCAGGCGGCGGTCCAGGTCGGCGACCGGGTGATCACCGCCGGCACCGACGGCGTCTACCCCCGGGGCATCGCGATCGGCACGGTCTCGAAGGTGCTGGCTGGCGGCGAGCTGTTCCGCGCCATCACGGTCACGCCGGCGGTCGACTTCGCCCACCTGGACCGGGTCTACCTGCTCGAGAACGAGCCGGTTCCCAAAGAGCTGATGGAGGCTTCGCCCCGTGCGCGCCCTTAAGGTGGTGCTCGGCCTCGCCGCGGCGTTGCTGGTCCACGTGATCGGCGTCTGGGCCTTTCCAGCGCTGCCACGCTACCTGGACCTCTTCCTGGTCGTGGCCGTGCTCAACGCCCTCGGCGGGAGCTCGGCGGCCGGCTTGCTGGGCGGGACCGCGGCGGGGTTGGTCCACGACACCCTGTCCGGCCGCCTGTACGGCTTCCACGGCTTCGCTGATACGATCGTCGGGTACGCGGTCGCCCGCGCGGCACAGCGTTTGGATATCGCCCGTCCGGGAGCCGTGCTGGTGACGGTGGCGCTCGCCACCCTCCTGCAGCAGGCGGTCCTGATCGCTCTCGCGCACCTCTTCACCGACCCCGGGGAGCCCCCGGAGCTGGTGCCGGTGCTGGTGCGCGCCGTCGCCGACGGCGCCGTCGCGGCACTCCTGTGGTCGTTCACCACGCGGGTGCGCGGCGCCCGCGAACGAGTGCGCCGCAAGCGCATGGCGAAGATCCGACTGTGATGATGCAGGTCAGGGAGCAGCGGCAGGACCTGGTCCGGCGCGTCCGGTTCCTCATCGGTCTGGCCGCGGCCTGCCTGGTGACGATCACCGGCGCCTTCTGGTCCGTGCAGATCGTCCAGGGCGCCTACTACCGCGACCTGGCCGAGAGCAACCGCCTGCGCAAGGTGCCGATCCGTGCGCCGCGCGGCCTGATCTACGACCGGAAGGGCCACCTGCTGGTCGAGAACGTCCCCTCCTACGACCTGCTGATCGACCGCACCCGGACCCAGGACCTCGCGGCGAGCGTCGGCTTCGCGGCCGGGATCCTCGACCGGGCGCCGGAGGACCTCCAGAAGGAGCTTGCCAAGGCGCGCCGGACGCCGGACTTCAAGCCGGTCCGCCTGGCCGAAGACCTGACCCTGGGCGAGGTTTCGCGCTTCGAGGTCAAGCGCCTGGAGCACCCGGAGTTCGAGATCGACGTACGGCACCTGCGCCTCTACCGCCACGGGCCCCAGACCTCGCACCTGCTCGGCTACCTGGGCGAGGTCTCCCCCGCCGAGATCGCCAGCTCGGGCGGCCTCTACCAGCCGGGCGACCTGGTCGGCAAGGAGGGGGTGGAGAAGAGCTATGACAGCCATCTCCGGGGCACCGAGGGGGAGCGCGTGGTGGTGGTCGACAGCCGCGGCCGGGTGCTGGACGAGTACCGGCGCGAGCAGGCCCGGGCCGGCCGGCCGCTCACCCTGTCGCTCGACCTCGACCTGCAGCAGGAGGCGGAACGCCTGCTCCAGGGCGAGGTCGGGGCGGTGGTGGCGCTCGATCCGCGGAGCGGCGCGATCCGCGCTCTCTACTCGTCGCCGCCCTACAATCCGAACCTGCTCGCCCGCGGCGTGTCGGCCGAGCAGTGGCGCTCGATCCTCGAGGCTCCCAACCACCCGCTCCAGGACCGGGCGATCCAGAGCGCCTACTCTCCGGGCTCGGTGTTCAAGGTGGTGGTCGCCGCGGCCGGCCTGGCCGAAGGCGTGATCGACCGCAACACCACCTTCTTCTGCGGCGGCTCGACGACGATCTACGGCCATCGGTTCCGCTGTTGGAACCCGGGCGGCCACGGCCGGGTCAACCTGGAGAAGGCGCTCGAGGGCTCGTGCGACATCTTCTTCTACAACGTCGGCAAGGCGCTCGGTATCGACCGCATCGCCCACTATGCCCGGCTCTTCGACCTCGGCCGACAGACCGGTGTCGAGCTCGGCGCCGAGAAGGCCGGCCTGGTGCCCGACGCGACATGGAGCCTGGACCGGCGCAAGCACCCCTGGTACCCGGGCGAGACGATCTCCGTCGCGATCGGCCAGGGCCCGTTGCTGGTGACGCCGCTCCAGATGGCCGCCATGATGGCCGCGGTCGCCAACGGCGGCCGCATGGTGGTGCCCCACCTGCGCGCGGGCGAGACCCAACCCGGTGGCCGCCTGAAGCTCCCCGACGGAGTCCTCGACCAGGTCCGCCACGGCCTGTGGGCGGTGGTCAACGCGCCCCACGGTACGGGCCGCGCCGCCCGGGTGCCCGGGCTCGATGTGGCCGGCAAGACCGGCACCGCCCAGGTGGTCGCCCAGAGCACCTGGACCAAGAACGAAGACCTCCCGTACGAGCAGCGCGATCACGCCTGGTTCGCTTCCTTCGCCCCCGCCGACGATCCCCAGCTCGTGATCGTCGTCTTCATCGAGCACGGGGGCCACGGATCGAGCGCCGCCGCCCCGGTGGCAAAGGCCCTCTATGAGAAGTATTTCGGTATCGACGCCGCCGGCCAGGGCTGACCGCTCCCCGTTCGGCCAGCTCGACGGGCTGGACTGGGCGATCGCGATCTCGGCCCTGCTGCTGGCGGCCATCGGTCTGGCGACGATCCACAGCGCCAGCTCGGAGCTGGCGGTCGACTTCCTGCCGCGCCAGGCGCTCTGGGTGGTGGTCGGCACGGTGGTGCTCGGCATCCTGCTCAGCCTGGACTACAACGTCCTGGTCGACCTCGCGCTGCCGCTCTACGGCTTCGCCTGCGCGCTGCTGCTGGTGGTGCTCTGGGTCGGTGGCGTCCACGGCGGCGCCCGGAGCTGGATCGGTATCGGTCCGGTCGGCTTCCAGCCCTCGGAGCTGGCCAAGCTGGCGACCGCGCTGCTCCTCACCCGCTACCTGGCGGGGATCAACACCCGGGTGCTCTCGCTGACGCAGATCGCCGCCGCCGGACTGATCGTCGGTGGCCCGATGGCCCTGATCGCCCTCCAGCCGGACCTGGGCACCGCGGCGATGTTCGTGCCGATGGTCGCCGGCATGCTGCTGGTCGGCGGCGTGCCGCTCCGGGTGTGGGTCTTCGCCCTCGTCCTCTTCGGGCTGGTGGCGGGTGGCGTGTGGACCTTCGGCATGCAGGAGTACCAGCGCGAGCGGGTGCGCACCTTCCTCGAGCCGGCGAGCGACCCGCTGGGCGCCGGCTACCAGGTGCGCCAGTCGAAGATCGCCGTCGGCTCCGGCCAGCTCGGCGGCCGCGGCTACATGCAGGGGACCCAGAGCCAGCTCCGGTTCCTGCCCGCGCGGCACACGGACTTCGTGTTCGCCGTCCTGGCCGAGGAGTGGGGCTTCCTCGGCGTCCTGGTCACCCTCGGCCTCTACGCCGTGTTCATCGTCAACGGGGCGCGGATCGCCATGCGCGCCCGGGATCGGGAGGGGATCCTGCTGGTCGTCGGGCTGCTGTCGGTGATCACCTTCCACGTGCTCTACAACACCGCCATGGTCGTGGGGCTGGTGCCGATCACCGGCATCCCGTTACCCTTCCTGTCCTACGGCGGGTCGTTCACCCTCTTGAACTTCGCCGCCACCGGCCTCATCCTCGGGGTCGACGTCCGCCGGTACGTGAATCGATGACGGAGGCAGAGCACGCCGTGACCTTCAAGATGCTCGTGGCCAGCGACCCCCACGAGAGCCGCATCGCGGTTCTGGAAGAGGACCGGCTGACCGAGATCTACGTCGAGCGCCACCGCCACCGGGGGCTCGTCGGGAACGTCTACAAGGGGCGCGTGACCCGGGTGCTGCCCGGGATGCAGGCGGCGTTCGTCGACATCGGTCTGGACCGGGACGCCTTCCTCTACGTCTCGGACGTGGAGGGCTCGGAGCCGGAGGACCGGGAGGACCTGGAGCTGGCCGACGACGAGGCCAACGAGATCGACGCCCGCGAGGCCAGGCCATCGATCGACGAGCTGCTCGAGCAGGGCCAGGAGCTGATCGTCCAGGTGGTCAAGGAACCGCTGCCCAACAAGGGCGCACGCATCAGCACCCACGTCACCCTGCCCGGCCGCTACCTGGTGCTGCTGCCGACGGTCGAGCACTACGGGGTGTCGCGGCGGATCGAGGACGAGGAGGAGCGCGAGCGGCTGTCGAGCCTGGTCGAAGAGCTGGGCGGCGAGGACCGGGGCCTCATCGTGCGCACGGTCGGCGAGGGCAAGGGGCGGGAGGAGTTCGCGGCCGACCGCGACTACCTGGTCCAGCTCTGGGAGCGGATCCGCCGGCGCGCGGCCACCGTGCTCGCCCCGACCCTGCTGCACCAGGAGCAGGACCTGGCGGTGCGCACCGTGCGCGATCGCTTCTCCCAGGACTTCGCGGTGCTCTGGGTCGACGGTGAGGAGACCTACGAGCGGATCGTCGAGTTCCTGGACGACGTCCAGCCGTCCCTGGTCACCCGGGTCAAGCTCTACAGCGGCGACCCGCCACTGTTCGAGCGCTTCGGCATCGAGGGGCAGATCGAGTCCGCGTTGCGCAGCAAGGTCTGGCTCAAGTCGGGCGGTTACATCGTCATCAACCAGACCGAGGCGCTGGTGGCGATCGATGTCAACACGGGCCGGTTCGTCGGCAAGACCAACCTCGAGCAGACGGTTCTGACGACCAACCTGGAAGCGGTCGAGGAGATCGTCCGCCAGATCCGGTTGCGCGACCTGGGTGGGATCATCGTCCTCGACCTGATCGACATGACCGAGCAGGAGCACCGCGACCAGGTGTTCACCGCCCTCGAGGTGGAGCTGCGCAAGGACCGGTCACGGACCAAGGTGCTGTCGATCTCCGAGTTCGGGCTGGTCGAGATCACCCGCAAGCGGTCGCGGACCAACCTCGAGCGGCTGCTCACCCAGCCCTGCCCCTACTGCCAGGGGAGCGGGCGGGTCAAGGCGATCGAGACGATCTGCCTGAACCTCCGGCGCGAGGTGTTGCGCCGCCCGGAGGTGGCGGCCGACGGCGAGCTCCTGCTGCGCGTCCACCCGGACGTGGCCCGCGCCCTGCAGCAGGAGGAGAACGCGGTGCTCCGAGAGATCCAGAAATCGCTCGGCGTCGAGATCCTGATCCAGAGCGACGCCACGCTCCACCACGAGCGCTTCGACGTGGTGAGCGTGTGAGATGACCGGCGCCTCGGCGAGCGAGCGTTTTCAGATCCAGGGCTACCACGGTGAGGTCGCTGCGGACTTCGTGCCCCGGGACCTGGAGGCGGCGGTGGCGCGGCTGGTCGACCCGGCGAGCGCCGTCGAGACCCTCCACTGGGGGCGCAACTACCTCTACGTGACGCGGCTCGAGTGCGCCGCGGGCGGCGACGGGGACGCGCCGGAGAGCGTGCCGGTGGTGGTCAAACAGTTCCGCAACGAAGGCCTGCGCCGGCGGCTCGAGCGGCGGCTCCGGGGGAGCAAGGCGGAGCGGAGCTGGCGGGTCGGCCGCGCGCTCGAGGCGGCCGGCATCGACACGCCCCGGCCGGTGATGGTCATCGAATCCGACGCCCCGGACGGCCCGTCGTTCTACGTCAGCCGCTACCTCGAGGAAGCGACCGAGGCCCGCTACCTGCTCCGCGCGGCCAACGCCGGCCAGGCGGCCGAGCGCTTTCCCGCGCTGCCCATGGCGGAGTTCCTCGACCGGCTGGCCGAGCTCATCCGGACGCTCCACGGCCGAGGCGTCTGGTTCCGGGACATGACCAGCGGCAACGTCCTGATGCGCCGCGACGACGGTGCCCTCCGCCTCTGGCTGGTCGATCTCAACCGGGCGCGGCTCGGCCGGCGCATGTCGCTCCTCCAGCGCACCCGGGACCTGTCGCGCATGCCGATCCACCGGCCGGAGCACCAGGAGCGGTTCCTGCGGAGCTACTGGCAGGCGCCGCCCCCGCCGGCCAAGGCACGCCTGCCCGTCCGGCGCGGCCTCTACCTGCTCCTCCACCACGGCTTCCTGGCCAAGAACCGGACCAAGCAGCGGCTCCGGACGCTCCGCTCCCGCCTGGTGGGCAAGGTCGTCGCCCGCGGCACCCACGCCCACATCCCCAAAGCGCCCGAGGACGCGCCGTCGCGCGAGCGGGTCGTCTGGGACCACCTGTCCGACCAGCCCCACCTCCACGCCACGCCGCTCCAGAAGCTCGCCACCCGGCTCGCCGACGGGCGCTCGCACCTGGAGGAGCTGGCGGTGACCCTCGGCGCGGCGCCGCGCATCCTGCGCCGCCACCGGGCGCTTAAGAAGGCGCTCTACCGCGCGCCCGTGCCGCTGTTCGAGGACCGCGTTCGTCCAGGGTTCGGGCCCGGCTCCAGACCAGGCTCTGGACTGGCGTCCGGGCCCGCATCCGGTGCAGCCGGACCGCCTCCCTTGCCCCGGGCCGGCGTCGCCCTCAGGCCCTGGCCGGAGAACCCGGACGGCTTGCTCGACCTGGTCGACGGCCTCCGGTCGGGGGCTCCCGTGGCGACCCTGCTGCGGGTCCACCCGTGGGAGCCAGCGGGCCTGGACGCCGAAGAGGCCCTGGCGCGGGCCCTGGTCGACCGCGGCCACGAGGTCGCCTTCGCCGTGCCCCAGACCCGGGAGCTGGTGCGTTCGCCGGAAGCGTGGCGCGCCGCCCTCGAGCGGATCGCCGAGCGGCTCGCCCCCTACGGCCGCTCGTTCCAGGTCGGCCAGGCGATCAACCGCTCGAAGTGGGGTGTTTGGACCATGGACGAGTACGTCGAGCTGGTGCGGATCGCCGAAACGGCGCTCCGCTCCGCCCGGGCCGACGTCGAGATCCTCGGCCCGGCGGTGATCGACTTCGAATACCACGCCACCGCCGCGGCGCTCAACCTGCGCCGGCGGGGCTTCCACCTGGACGCCGTCGCCGCGCTCCTCTACGTCGACCGCCGCGGCGCCCCCGAAGCGACCCAGGCCGGCTTCGACACGGTCGGCAAGGTCACCCTGCTCAAGGCGATCGCCGAAACCGCTCGGAACACCACCGAGCGCTGCTGGATCACCGAGGTCAACTGGCCGCTCTGGGAAGGCCCCCACTCCCCGGCCGGCCGAAGCGTCTCCGTCGACGAGGAGACCCAGGCCGACTACCTCGTCCGCTACTACCTGCTGGCACTCGGCACAGGCTACGTCGAGCGGGTCTACTGGTGGCAGATGATCGCGAGAGGCTACGGCCTCGTCTGCCCCGAAGAGGGCGCCCTCCGCCCCCGTCCCTCCTACCGCGCCCTCGCCACCCTCTTCCGAGAGCTCGGCGACGCCACCAGCCTCGGCCCCCTAGAGACCGAAGAGCCCGCCCGCCTCCACCTCTACCGCAAGCCCGACGGCACCGAGCTCGCCGTCGGCTGGAGCGCCGGCAAGACCCCGGCCCAGGCCACCCTCCCCCGCCCCGCCACCCGCGCCCTCACCCGCGACGGCGAAGAGATCGACCCTCCCGACAGCGCCACCGTCCAGCTCACCCCGTCGCCGGTCTATTTCGTCCTCGAGTAAGGAGCAGACGGAACCGGCGCGAGCAACGACCGCACCGGAACCGAGGCTCCGCCCCCGGCACACTCTTCTACGAAGCGAGAGCCGGTCCCCTGGCGGGGCCTCCCCCGACCGCGCCCGGCCGCCTCGCGCCTCTCAAACACCCAGCCATCCGCCCCGTTTGCCCCGCCCCCCGGCTCGCTCCGCTTCGCCCGCCCCCGCCTTAAGGCCAGATCCCCCGCTCGTCCGCCACCTTCGCCACGCGCCCGACGGCCAGGACGAACGCAGCCATCCGCAGGCCGATCGGCTCGAGCGGCCGGGTCTGCTCGCCTGGGGCGCCGCCGTTGGCCTTCTGCCCCGCTTCCAGCTCCACGAGCGCCGCGTTCACCTCGTCCCGGGTATCGATCACCGCGTCCGTCGCCTTCTGCATCCGTCGCTCGAGCTTGGCGTTGACCTCATCCTCGTCCCACTGCTCGTTCTCATTGTTCTGCACCCACTCGAAGTAGGACACGGTCACCCCGCCCGCGCTCGCCAGGATGTCCGGCAGCACCGGGATGCCCCGGCGGGCGAGGATCTTGTCCGCCTCGGGCGTGGTCGGGCCGTTGGCCGCCTCGGCGATCAGCCGCGCGTGAATGTTGGTCGCGTTGTCGGCGCGGATCTGGTTCTCGAGGGCGGCCGGAACGAGCACGTCGCAAGGTAGCGCCAGCAGCTCCTCGTTGGTCACCCGGCGCGTGTCCGGGAAGCCGACCACCGAGCCGTTGACCCGCTTGAACGAGATCACCTCGTTGGGATCGAGGCCGCGGCCGGGATGGTTGGAGACGATCCCACCCTGGGAGTCCGACACCGCGATGATCCGCGCGCCGGCCTCATGGAAGAGCCGCGCGGCGATGGAGCCGGCGTTGCCGAAGCCCTGGATCACCACGTCTGCGCCGCGGAGCGTGTCGAGCCCCGGCACCACCCCGCGCTCGAGCGCCCGGAGCGTGGTGAACAGGCAGCCGCGCGCCGTCGCCTCGTTGCGCCCGAGGGAGCCGCCGATGTCGAGCGGCTTGCCGGTCACCACGGGCAGGTTGTTCTTGCCCGAGTGCATCATGTCGTAGGTGTCGTAGATCCACGCCATGGTGCCGGCGTTGGTGTTGACGTCGGGTGCCGGGATGTCGGTGTGCGGGCCGATGTTGTCGCCCAGGTTGGAGATGAAGCGGCGAGTGATGTTGCGCAGCTCGTGGCTCGACAGCTCTTTCGGGTTGCAGATCACGCCGCCCTTGGCACCGCCGAACGGGATGTCGACGACGGCGCACTTCCAGGTCATCCAGGAGGCGAGCGCCTTGACCTCGTCGAGGGTCACGGCCGGGTGGAAGCGCACGCCCCCCTTGCCGGGGCCGCGCACATTCGAGTGCAGCACCCGGAACCCCTGGAACATGGTCACCGCCCCGTCGTCAGTCTCGATCGGGAACTCGACCGCGATGGCGCGGTTCGGTCGGCGGAGGAACTCGCGCATCCCCGGCGTCAGGCCGGGCACGTAGCGGGCCGCCTCGTCGAACTGGTGCTGGGCGATGTGGAACGGATTCAGGTCCTCGGTCGGAGGCGCCTGGGGCGGCTGGAGGGTCGTCGTGGTCATACCGCTCTCCTTGTCGCCTGGGCGGCGCTCGAGACGGTCCGGAGGGCGGGATCGACCGTGAGCGGCCCGGGGTCGATCGGTGGGATGGTGAGCCGAGACGCCCCGGCACACGGCCGGAGCGCAGCCCGGGAGCCCGCACGCTCCTCGGCGCCGGCTCCTCACCGGCAGTCTAGCGAGCCGCCGCGGCGGCCACACCGGCCGTTGGGGCGGGGGCGGGGCCGGCTCCCCGTGCGGTGGGACGTGGTGGGAAGAAGAAACCCCCCGCCCGGCGACCCTGCGCTCAGGGACCGGGTGGGGGGTCGAGAAGAAACGACAGAGAGCGCGCTCAGTGCGTCTCGAACATCTCGCCCACGGGCACGATCCGGATCGCCGTCGGATCGACCTGGAGGTCGACGATACCGGCGTCGTCCGCCTTGACCTGGTCGTCCACCTCGCTGTTGTACTCCATGGGCGACGGCTCGTCCTGGAGCAGGTCGATCGCCATCTGCTTGGCCGTCTTGGTCACCACCACGGCCTGGTAATTCTGGGTCTGGAGATACTTCCGGACCGCGGCGTTGACGTCGTCGACGGTCAGCGCCCGGAGCCGCGTCTCGATCTCGTCGATCCAGTACGGCATGCCGTAGTAGCGGCTGTCCATGTGGATGCCGAGGCGCGCCGACAGGCTCTGAGCCCACAGCTTCGAGTAGTTGATCAGGTAGTCCCGGGTGAGCTCGAACTGCTGCTCGGTCATGCCCTTTTGGACCAGCCGGTCGACGTAGTACAGCCCCGCGCGAAGCGCGAAGTGCGCCGTCTTCGGCACCACCGGCCGGATCCAGACGGAGAAGTACTGCTGATGGCGCGGCACGTTCGGCGTCGGCCGCGACGTCCGCGGCGGGTTGTCGTAGTACTCGATGTAGGAGTAGTCGCCGTAGTTGAGGCCCCGCTTGCCGCGGAGCTGGTTCATCAACACGCCGTTGAACGTGCGGTGCTCGCCCAGGTAGCTGTTGGCCACCATCAGCGGGTAGTAGTCGGCATCCGCACGGGTGACCGGGATGGCGTAGCCGAAGTGGATGCCGACCGACGCGGTGTTCTTCTGGATCAGGGTGAAGCTCCGGCCCTTCGCGTCGGGCAGCGGCGGCAGCTTCGCCGCTTCGGCGACCATCCGGCCCTCGGGCAGGGCCGCCAGCGTCTGCTGGAGCTTCGCGGGGTAGCCCTGCGGGTAGCCGCCGGCGACGCCCAAGAGCAGGTTCGCCCGGGTGTAGTGCTGCTTGTAGAACGACCGGACGTCGTCGAGGGTGATCGACGCCAGGCCCTGGACCGTACCCGCTTCCGGGTGGCCGTACGGGTGGTGCTGGAAGATCTCGTCCTGCAAGGCTTCCAGGCCGAGCAGCTCGTCGTTCGCCGCCCGCAGCGTCGTCGTCAGGTAGGAGTGGAGCTGGTCCTTGTTGCGCTCGAAGTCGGACTGGGCGAACGCCGGGTGGAGCACCGCCTCGGTCAGCAGGGCGGTGTAGGCGTCCAGGTTGTCGATGTGGGTCTCGCCCGAGATCACCGTGACCTCGCGGTCGGTGGAGACGTCGATCGACGCCGCCATCGGGTAGAGGGCGTCCAGCAACTCGCCGTAGCTGTGCTGCTCGGTCGCTGCCTGGGCGACCATCAGGCCGGTCAGGGCCGCCAGGCCCTCCTTGCCCTGCGGGTCGTCCACGGAGCCCGTCTTGAACATCAGGCGCACCGCCACGAGCGGCGACCCGGCGCTGGGCAGCTCCACGGTCTCGATCGCCCCCTTGGGCGCCATGCCGTCATCGGCTTTCATCTGGTGCATGGGGTGGGCGGCGGCCCGGGCGGTGGCGCCGGGCGCGACGAAGGCGCCGGCGACCAGGGCGACCGCGAGCAGGGCGGAGGCCGCTGGGGTCCAGGAACGGCGGAACGTGCGTGAGCGGTTCATGGTCACTCTCCCTCCTGGGCCGCGGCATCGGAGCTCTCGTTCGCCGTGTGCAGCAGCTCGACCTCGGTCTCGTTCGACTCCACGAACACCTTCTTGGCGATCCGCTGGATGTCCGCCGGCGTCACCTTCTGGTACTCGTCGAACAGCCGGTTGATCGACTGCGGGTCGCCGGTCAGGTTGAGGAACTCGGCGACCGTGACGGCGACCGCCGGCGCGCTGTCGAGCTGCAGGGCGAACTGGTAGCGCAGGTGGTCCTTGATGCGCGCCAGGCGCTCCGGGTCGACCGGCTCGGTCTTGAGCTTCTCGAACGCTTGCTGGATCGCCGCCTTGACCTTGGGCGCCGCCTCGGCGGAGCGCATGCGGGTGATGACGGTGAACAGATACGGGTCCCGGTGGCGCTCGGCGTCACCGGCGATGAAGTCGACGAGCTGGCGATTGACCACCAGGTCCTGGTAGAGCGGAGCGTTCTCGCTGAACAGGAGCTGGGAGATCAGGTCGAGCGCCGCGCTGTCCGGCGTGGCGGCGTCGAAAGCGGGCACGTGCCAGCCGAGCAGGAGGTGCGGCCGCGTGGGCACGGGCCAGTCGATCTGGGCGGTCCGCTTCTCGGTCTGCGGCGGCTCGGCCTCGATCTCGACGCCCTCGTAGCCGGCCTTCCAGCCGGAGTAGTACTTCTCGGCCAGGGAGAACACCTTCTGCGGCTCGACGTCGCCGACCACCAGCACCTTGACGTTGCTCGGCCGGTAGAACCGGTCGAAGAACTGGCGGCTGTACTCGTACTCGTCGGGCATGGCCTTGATGTCGGCCAGGAAGCCCATGGTGGTGTGGGCGTAGGTGTGCTTGTTGAACGCCAGCGCGCGGAGCTTCTCGAACATCGGAAAGAACGGGCTCGACGCGCTCTTGTTGTACTCGCCGAGGATCGCCAGCGCCTCGGTGCGGAAGGCGGGCTCCGAGTACTGGAGGTTGATGAACCGGTCGCTCTCCAGGTCCATCATCTTCTCCAGCCGGGACGACGGGCCGACGATGTAGTAGTTGGTCCAGTCGTCGGTGGTGAAGGCGTTCGAGTCGGCGCCCATCTCCTTGAGAGCGTCGTTGTACGCGTCGGCGGAGTACTTCTCCGTGCCACGGAACATCATGTGCTCGAAGAAGTGGGCGAAGCCGCTGTGGCCGGGCTCCACCTCCTGGCGCGAGCCGGCGCGAACGACCGAGTAGTAGGCGACGATGCCCGGGCTGTCGAACGGGATGACGGTGATCACGAGCCCGTTGTCGAGGGTCTTCTGAACCACGGGGTACGGGAAGATGCCGCCGTCATCGCTCTTCTCCTGCGCCGCCGCCGGCAGAGCCGCGGCGACGACGAGCAGGGCGAGGAGCGCGAAGACGCGGCTCGCGGGGTGTCCAAGCAAGGGAAGGTCCTCCTTGGTGGTCTTCATGGGTGGGGCGGCGCGGAGTGCGCGCACCCGCGGGTCCGGGCCCGGCGAGCACGCCGGACCGCTGTCGAACGCCTAGTCTACCGCTGCACCCTGGGAAGGGCCGGCCAGGGCGGCAGAAGACCGGCAGGCGCGGGGACGGGACGGGTTCAGACCGCGCGGGCCCGGGCCCGCCGAGGGGGCGTCGCGGCGCGCTCGGCCGCGAGCGCCCGGGCCAGGCGCTGGACCCCTTCGTCCATGCGTTCGGGCAGCGTGTCGGCGAAGCTCAGGCGCATGGAGCGCCGCACCGGCTCCGGGTCGCCGGAGGCGAAGGCCTCCCCCGGGCAGAACGCCACGCCTTCGCCGATCGCCCGCTCGAGCAGCGACGTGGTGTCGATCTCCTTCTGCAGGTGGGCCCAGACGAAGATGCCGGAGCGCGGGTGGTTCCACCGGACGGCGTCCGGCAGGTGGCGCTCCAGGGCGTCGAGCATCGCGTCTCGGCGACGCCGGTACTCGGCGCGGAGGTTCTCCAGGCGCACCGGGAAGCGCCCCTCGTCCAGGTACGCGGCGACCACGTGCTGGGCGAGGGTCGAGGTGTCGATGTCGGCGGCGTGCTTCAAGGCGGCGAGCTTCGCCGCCAGCTCCTCCGGAACCACCGCCCAGCCGATGCGCAGGCTGGGGGCGAGCACCTTGGAGAGCGACCCCAGGTAGAAGACCCACCGCCCCTCGGCGGCGCGGAGCGCCGGCTGCACCGCGCCCTCGAGGCCCAGGTGGCCGTAGACGTCGTCCTCGACGATCGGCATCCGGTGGCGCCGGGCCAGGTCGAGCAGGCGAGCACGCCGCTCCGGCGACAGGCTGGTGCCCATCGGATTGTGCCCTTCGGGGATCACGTAAAGGAACCGGGGCTTCTCACCGCTGTCCAGGAGCGCTTCCAGGGCGTCCAGGTCCAGGCCCTCCTCCGGGTCGGAGGGGACCGGGAGGATCCGGGGACGGCGGCCGCGCACGGCCATCTGGATGCCGTCGTAGATCGCCTCTTCGAGCACCACCGCGTCCCCCGGGTCGAGGAGCAGGCGGGCCAGGAGGTCCATCCCCTGCTGGGAGCCGGAGGTCAGCACCACCTGCTCTTCCCGGCAGTCCACACCGCGCACCGCCATCAGCTCGACGATTCGCTTCTTGAGCGTGGCGCTCGGCAGGCCGTACTGGAGGACCTGGTGGCCGCTCGCCAGGACCCGGGCCGTCACCCGGCCGAGGTCATCCAGCGGCAGCAGGTCGGTGCCCGGTGTGCCGACGGCGAACGAGATGAAGTCCTCACCCCGGGCACGGGCCATGATCTCGCGCAGGGCGGATTGGCGGAAAGCGTCCATGGCGACGGACAGGCGGAACCCTTCGAAGGCCGGCACTCTGGAGGTCTCGGGCAACGGTCTCGTCCCTTCTCGTCGGTGGGCGGTCGCCACTTTTCCCGCTGGTTACGGGTAAGGAGAACCGCCAAAAGCTCAGGGTCACTACACTGTTTGGGTGTCCGCCGAGCGTGATCGGAGGACAACCGTGCGGCCGTCAACCTCGAGGCAACCTCCAGGCAACGCGTTGCCCCAAACCGACAAGCACCATCACGATGCGCAAGGGCGGGGGCGTCCCTTTCCCCCGCGAGGGTGGGAAAGGGAACGAGGGATTGGGGGGAGATCCAGTGGACTGTCCCTTTCCCCCTCGCGACGGTGGCAAGGGTATGCGAGGCGAGGTCGGGAGCGGTGCGGGAGGCCCCGGCTCCGGGACACCGCGCGATCTGGATGGTTCGGCGCTGTGCGCGCGGCTCGGTTCGGCCTCGCGCGTGGGCCGGCTCGGGCACGCGAACGCACCTGTGGCGCGGGCCTCAAGCCCTCCACCGGGGCCTCCCGCACCGCTCCACATCCAGACCGTCCGTCGACGTTCCGAAGCGCCAGCGACGCACTCTGCCAAAGAAGCAAGGAAACGGGAGGGGATCGAGGGGTTGGGGGGAGGTCCAATGGATCATCCAGGTCGATCGCGACCCGACGAACCGCTGCACCGCGTGGAACCTTCCGAGGATCGAACCTGTCTGCCCGCGGGTGCCCGAAGGGATCGAGGGATTGGGGGGAGATCCTGTGGATCGTCTCGGTCGATCGCAGCGGCGTTGCCGACGGTTCGGGCAAGGCCGAGCTCGTCGTCACGACATCGCTATCCTTGCTCCGCTTCAGCGAAAACCTCGAGGGCCAGGCCGATTACCACGTCCGGAGAGCGCTTGATCGCATCCAGGTGCCCGGCGTCGGCGACGATCCGGCAGATGCCGTCGGCCAGGGACGCGAGCTCACGGGTGTCGTCCGGCGGCACGCCCTCGTCCTGCTCTCCGGAGACGTAAGCCGCGCGCGCCACCCGCAAATGGGGCGCGTGCCGGCGCACGTCGAAGTACCGGTACGTGTGAGGGAACAGGGTGCGGAACAGGAGGTGCGCCGGCCGGGAGGCGGGCATGATCCGCCCACCCCACTCGATCAGATGGGGCGAGACGTCCTCGAACATGGCGCCGGCGACCCCGCCGCGTCGCGACAGGGCCATGTGGGACCAGTAGCCGCCTGCGGAGACGCCCCACAGGTGGTGGGGCAACTCCGGCGCCCGGGCGACCAGGAAGGCGAGGGCGTCCTCCACGTCCCGGTCGAAGAAGCCGACCGTGGGGCCGCTCCCGCCCCGCCCGGGGAAGTCGATGGTCAGGGCGTGGTAGCCGGCGGACCGGAGCGCCTGGAGCCGCCCCCGGCGGTGGAAATAGGAGCGCCCCCACTGCACCCAGGGGGGCAGCAACAACACCGCGCCGCGCGGCGCACCGGGCGCCGGGAACCAGGTTCCGGCGAGGTGGCCCCGCCTGCCCGGCCGCTCGATCCGGACGCTTTCGTACGGCTCCAGGGCGGTGGGAGGGTCGGGCTGCGCCACCCGTGGCAGGCGCGGTGCGAAGGTCCTGAACCAGGTGAACGAGAGGCGTTCGTAGAGCGGGGAGGGGCGCTCGGGCAGCGGCATCGGGAGGTCGTCGGGCGCGGGATCGGGTCTTCAGCACCGCCGAGGCCGCGCGGGCGAGCCGCGCGCCGCGGAGGGGGTCTCAGTCCAGGTCGAACGGCCGCGGAGGCGGGGTCTCGTCGTCCTCCTCGGAGGCCCTACGGAAGGCTTCCTCGAACTTCTCCTCGAGCAGCCGGGACCGGTCCTTCTGGGCCGCGCGCTCGCGCTCGAACACCTCCTCGGCGCGCGTCCGCTGACCCTCCATCTCGGAGAACAGGGAGTCGAAATCCTTGCCGCCGGCCGGCGGTCCCTTCGGCTGCTTGTGGTAGAGGATCTCGCCGGTCGCCGCGTCGATGACGAGCTCCGACCCGCAGTCGGGGCAACGGAGGTTGAACTTCTTCTGCGCTTCGCTCACCGGAAGAGTCTACCGCGGTGGCGGTGCGGTCCAGGCGAGCAGCAACGCCGTGCCGAGCCCGGCGAGGAGCATCCCGACGAGGAAGCCGGTGGGACGGTAGAGCAGGTCGACGCGGCGGCTCTCCCGGGGCAGGGAGGCAGCGAGCAGTGCCTGCCCCGGGCCGTCGGACGCTCCGACGGCGGGCCCGTCCAGCGGCACCGCCCGGCGGGGGAACCGGGCGGCGCCGCTCGGCTGGACCCTTGTGGCCGCTCTGGTTGCACTGGTCGGGCCGCCGGCGGCCAGGACGCGCCAGCCCGGCAGCGCGGCGATGGCGGTCTCCAGCCGGTACGGCCCGGCGTTCCGGGGAGCGCCGAGCCGGGCCGCCCACCAGGCGCCGCCGGCCGCACGGTGCAGCGTCCGCGGCGGGCGTCCGTCCGCGGTCAGGAGCGGCCGGGCGCCCGGGCGGCGGCAGACCAGGCCCGACGGGTCGTCGAACGCGGTCGCCGTGCCGGCGGGGCAGGTTCCCCCGGGGGCCAGCAGCAACCAGCCGACCCCCAGCCGATCGTAGAGCCGCGGGTGGTCCCGGTCGTCGAGGAGCGGGATCTCGCCGTCCCAGGAGGCGATCGCCGGGGCCAGGAGCCGGGCGTAGGCGAGCGGCGTGAGCGGACTGAACACGCGGACGTCCGCGAGGCCGTAGACCGCCGCGAGGTTGGGCAAGAGCACCTTGCCGGCCCCGGCCAGGCGCGCGCCGCCCCCGTCGCTCCCGCCGCTCTGATCCGGGACGGCCTGCTCCAGGAAGGCGAGGGCCGGCGGGCTCGGGAAGGCGAGCCGCTGGGGCATCGGCGGGTTGGCCGGGGCGTGCGCCAGGATCAGCTCCACCGCCACCAACAGGGCCACCGCCGGCGCGGTCCAGCGCTTGCCCGCGCCCAGCACCAGGACGACGGCGGCGAGGGCGGCGAACCGCAGGTGCCAGTGGACCCATCCCCAGCGCAGCACGTCCAGGGTCGCCGGGTCGGCCGGGCTCCGCCAGGCGGCGTAGGCCCACAGGTGGAAGCCGGCGAGGGCGAGCGCTACCGCCGGCGGCGCACCCCATCTGAACCACCGCGGCAGGCCGCCCCGCCGGAAGCGCTCCAGGGCGCCGGTCGCGGCCAGCGCCAGGCCGAGGTCGAGGACCAGTGCCAGCCGGCCCGAGAGCCCGCCCGGCGGCACCACGCCGCCCCAGCCGGCCGGCAGGGCCAGCAACACGGCCGCCGTGCCGGCCAGGACGAGCCCGAGGCGCGCATGGCGCACGGCAGGCGCTGTCCACCCGGAGCTGCGCCGGCCGAAGATCCAGCTCAGTGCCGCCAGCAGCAGGGCCAACAGCGCCGCCAGCAACGTGGCGGTGCCGACGAAGCCGGCGGCGTCTTCGTTCGTGTTGCGCAGACCCCAGTAGTGGACGAACCGGCTGTTGCCGAAGGCGTTGGGCGCGACGGCCTGGATCAGTCGCGTCGCCGGGGCGCGGCCGGGGTCGGCACCGGGCGCCAGGTCGCCGCGGGCCGCTTCCGGCCCACCCGGCGGTTCCGACGCCACCGAGTGCGCCTGGAAGCGCGCCCAGCGCAGGGTGTGGGGGAGGATCTCCGCGAACGGCAGGAGGGCCGGCGCGGCGAGGGTGGCGGCGAGGCCGAAGGCGGTGACCACCCGCCCCGCCCAGGCCAGGCGCCGGCCCGCGGCCCGACGGCGCAGGCGAGCGACGGCGAAGACCGCCACCACCACCAGGGCGTAGACGATCGTCTCCGGGTGGCCGGCGAGCAGGAGGGCCGCGGTGCTCAGCACCAGGAGCGCCCAGTCCCGCCGCCGGCCGGGTGCGGCCACCCCGCCGCCCTCCTCCTCGCTCCGCACCAGGGCGTACAGCACCGCCGGCAGGAGCGCCGCCGTGTTGGCCAGGGGCCAGCCGACCCAGAGCTGGAGGAAGCCGCCGAGGCCGTAGGCGAAGGCGCCCGCGGTGGCAGGACCGCGGCCCCCGCCGAGGCGGCGCAGGAGCAGATAGGTGAAGATCAGGGCGAGGAGCGTGCGGAGCGCCGCCACCGCCGCCGGGCCGGCCGCCGCCGGCAGCGGACCCTCGCCGAGCGTGGTCAGCGGTTGGAGCGCCTGGGCCTGCGGATCGGCCATCAGCGGCATGCCGGCACCGATCCGCGGGCTCCACAGCGGCCACTCCCCCGCCGCCAGCGCCCGCCGCGCCTCGCGCCGGGCCGGGTGGATCAGGTAGAGCAGGTCGCCCTGGAGCAGGTTGCCGTGGGGGTCCGCCGGCGTGAGCCCCTGAAACGGCGCGTCACCCCGCAGGTTGTCGAGCGGCAAGAGCACGCCGCCGCCGGCCAGCACCTCGCCGTAGAGCAGGGCGACGGCGAGCGCGAAACCGAGGGCCACCCGCGCCGGAACGCGGTCGTACCAACGGTCGAGGCCGACGAGCAGCAGCGTGCCGAGGACGCCGACCCACAGCGCGGGCGCGGCGTCGATGAGGCCGGCGGGGTCCACGGGGCGGAGTCTACCCGCCCGCCGGCCCAGGTGACGGCGCCACGGGAGGCGGAATCGGCGGCCGGCGGCCCGCGGAGTCCGTCCACCGCGGGGGCGCGCCGATTTGACCTGGTGGCGGGGCGTGGGTTAGAAACACAAGCCTGGGCCGTCCACGAGCAAGACGCCCACCTTCCGAACTCCACTTCCTCAGGACGGAACCATGAAACGGATTCTCCGCCTATCGACGTGCCTCTTGTTGGTGCTCTCCTTCGCCCGGTGCGGGAACGAGAAACCGGTCCACGTCGGGGTCGTGCTCCCCCTCTCGGGCCAGTTCGCCATCTACGGCGAGCCCATCCACAAGGGGATCGAGCTCGCCTTCGAAGAGATCCAGAAGGGCGACGAGTACACCATTCCCATGGAGCTCGACGTCAAGGACTCCCAGGGCGACCCGGACCTGGCCAAGCAACTCCTCGAGGAGCTCTACGACGAGGGCGCACCGGCGGTCATCGGCGGCGCGACCACCGAGGAGGCGCTGGCGATGGTCGAGGTCGCCGACAGCCAGGACCGGGTGCTGATCTCGCCCTCCGCGTCGAGCCCGCGCCTGACCGGCATCTCCACCAACTTCTTCCGCGTCTTCCCCTCCGACTTCCTGGAGGGCACGAAGATGGGGCACTTCGCCACCCAGACGCTCAACGTCGACCAGGTGGTGATCGCCGCGTCGAAGTCGCCCTACGCCAAGGGCATCCAGCAGGTGTTCCGCCAGGAGTTCGAACGCAACGGCGGCAAGGTGCTCGACGTCATCGAGTACCCGCGGAACACCTCCGACCTGGGCGGTGTGATCGACCGGATCATGACCCTCAAGCCCGCCGCCGTCTACCTGGCGGACTACGCCGACGGTCTCGTCATCCTGCTCAAGGGGCTCCAAGACCGGGGTTACCAGGGCAAGATCCTGACCACGTCGTCGATCGCGAGCGGCCAGGTGCTGCAGAAGGCGGGTGACGCCGCCGAGGGCGTGCTGTTCACCCAGTCGAACTACGACGCCGCGTCCGACGAGCCGCTGATCCACAAGTTCGTGGAGGCGTACCGCGCCAAGTACAACGAGGACCCCGACCTGTACGCGGCCCACGGCTACGACGCCATGCGGGTCTACGCCCAGGCGCTCAAGAAGGGCGGGCGCCTGCCGCGGCAGTTCTGGCAGGGCATGCGCTCGATCAGCAGCTTCCCCGGGGTGACCGGGCCGATCCAGTTCGACGAGCAGGGCGACGTGCAGAAGTTCCCGCGCGTCTACATCGTCCAGAACGGCCAATTCATCGACTACGACCGCGTGCTCGAAGAGCGCCGCCAGCAGCTCGACCAGCGGCGGCGGGACCTGGAGCGCCGGATGCGCGAGCTGGAGCGGCAGCGGCGCGCGCTCGAGCAGGGCGGCGGCGAGAACTGAGCGCGCCCGCCGCCCGGCCGGCTGATGCGAGAGCCGGCGGCCGGAGGGGCACCGGTCCGGTCCGGCGCCCCGCCCTCCGGCCGGCCGCGCGGCGGGTCTGAGCACCGGGTCCAGCCATGTTCGAGAGCGCCGTCCAGATCGTCCGGTTCCGCAGCCTGCTGGCCACGCTGACGGCGCGCGAGCTCAAGGCCCGCTACCGCGGGTCGGTGCTCGGTTTCCTCTGGTCGCTGATCAACCCGCTGCTGCTCCTGGCCGTCTACGGCGTCGTCTTCGGCTTCATCCTCAAGCCCGGCCGGGGCGAGGTCGACATCCGGCCCTACGCCGTCTTCCTGGTCACCGGCCTCTTCCCCTGGGTCTGGTTCTCGACCTCGCTGCTCGAAGGCGCCGGCTCGCTCATCGCCAACGCCGGCCTGATCCGCAAGGCGGTCTTCCCGGCGGAGCTCCTGCCGCTGGTGTCGGTCTCGGCCAACCTGGTCCACTTCCTGTTGGCGTTGCCGATCGCCGGCCTCGCCTTGATCGCCGGCCGCCTCCTGGGGCACCCGGTGGGTGGCTGGGGCATCCTGCTGCTGCCGGCCGTGGTGGCGCTCCATCTGCCGCTGGTGGCCGGCCTCGCCCTCGGCCTATCGGCGCTCACGGCCCATTTCAAGGACGTCCGCGACATCCTGACCAACCTGCTCACCCTGCTCTTCTTCGCCACGCCGATCATCTACCCGCTGGCGGCGGTCCCTTCGCGGGCGCTCCGGCTCGTGCTCAAGCTCAACCCGCTCACCCCGTACACGCTCGCCTACCAGCAGACCCTGTTCCAGGGAACGGTGCCGGGCGTAGGGATCTGGGTCGAGATGGCGGTCGTCTCCGCGGTCGGCTGGGCGGTCGGCGCGTGGCTCTTCGGACGGTTGCGCGAGACCGTGGTGGAGGCTGTGTGAGCGAAGGTGGTGTGAACGACGCCGCGCTCACCGTCGAGGGGCTGTCGAAGCTCTATCGGCGAGCGACCCCGGGCGACCAGCTCCGGACGCTCAAGAGCGCCCTGCTCGAGGGCACCCTGACCCGTGGCCTCGCGCCGGAGCGGGCGATCAAGGCGCTCGACGACATCTCCTTCACGGTCGCCCCGGGCGAGGCCTTCGGCGTCATCGGCGGCAACGGCTCCGGCAAGTCGACCCTGCTCAAGGTGGTCGCCGGCATCCTCAAGCCGTCCGCCGGCCGGGTGGCCGCCACCGGCCGGGTAGCCGCCCTGATCGAGCTGGGCGCCGGCTTCCACCCGGAGATCACCGGCCGGGAGAACGTGTTCATCAACGGCGCCGTGCTCGGGCTCTCCCGGCGCGAGATCGAGCGCCGCTACGACGACATCGTCGCGTTCTCCGGTCTCGGCGACTTCATCGACGAGCCGGTCAAGAACTACTCCTCCGGCATGTACGTGCGCCTGGGCTTCGCGGTGGCGGTGCACACGGACCCGGACGTGCTGCTGGTCGACGAGGTGCTGGCGGTCGGCGACGAGGCCTTCGCCCACCGCTGCCTGCGGCGGATCCGCGAGCTCCTGGCCGACGGCCGGACGCTGCTCTTCGTCAGCCACAGCCTCGACCTGGTGGACGACCTGTGCGACCGGGTGCTCTGGCTCGACGGCGGCAAGCCCCGGCTGCTGGGCGAGCCCCGCCGGGTGATCGACGCGTACCGCCAGGCGGTGGCCGAGGAGGAGGGCCGCGAGCACCGCAAGGCGAAGGAGGGGTCGGGGGCCGGCGGCTCCGGGCTGAGCGACGAGGAGGCCGACGGCCTGCGCTGGGGATCGCGGCGGGCGGAGATCACCGCCGCGCGCCTGATGGTCGGGGGCGACGGGGCGCGCGAGGAGCGCTACCACCTGGAGAGCGGCGAGCCGGTCACGGTCGAGATCGACGTCGTCGCCCACGAGCCGCTGGAGGACTTCGTCTTCGGCGTCATGGTGTCGACTCCCCGGGGCATCGAGGTCTGGGGGACCAACACCGACCTGGCCGGCTACGAGGCGCGGCTTCTCGAGGGGGACGCGCGGGTACGGCTGGCCTGCCCGGCGCTCCGCCTGGGGGCCGGGGACTACTTGGTGGACGTGGCGGTCCACACCCGGGACGGCACCCCGTTCGACTACCGCAAGAGCGTGTTCGCCCTGACCGTCACCGCCCGGGACCGGGGGGTCGGCCTCTACGCGCCGGAGCACCGTTGGGAAGCCGAGGGTGGCGTGGACTGGCGGCGGGACGACCCCGGCGGCACCTCGCGGTAAGATCCGCTCATGGCCCAAGACCCATCCAGTCAACCGGGGGCGCAACCGGAGCTCAACGTCAAGATCACCGACGACGAGCTGCGCGGCCGGTACTCGAACCTGCTCCGGGTCACCCACACGCGGGACGAGTTCGTTCTCGACTTCATCAACCTCATGCCCCCTCAGGGGATCGTCTCGGCGCGGATCGTGACGAGCCCCGGCCACCTGAAGCGGATCATCCGCGCTCTGTCGAACAACCTGACCCGATACGAACAGACCCACGGCGTCGTCGACGAGGCACCCGAGCCCGAGCCCGGGCCCTCCGTGCACTGAGCCCGCCCCCGTGAGGCCGGCCGCTCTCCGACGCTCTGCGCGCTCTGTCCCGGCGGTCCTGTTGATCGGAACCGCGCTCGCGGCGAACCTCTTCGGCGGCTGCATCGGCCGGCGCTACGACCCGAAGCTCCCCGGCAGCGCGCGCTCGTGGATCGAAGGGCCGGTCCACTGGCTGGTCCTGCCGGACGAGGCCCGGCACTTCCGCCGGCTCAACTCGAGTGCCGAGGCCCTCGCCTTCATCGACGCCTTCTGGGAGCGCCGGGACCCGGATCCCCGGAAGCCGGGCAACCCGTTCGCCCAGCAGTTCTTCGAGCGGGTCCAGTCCGCCGACCTGCTCTACGGCGGCGCCCACCGGCGTGGCTCGCTGACCGACCGAGGTGGCGCCACCATCCTGCTCGGCTCGCCGTCGGTGCTGCGCTACACCCAGCGGACGGCGCCGACCTGGGAACCCGGCAGCACGCCGCGGCGGGGCGTCAACGGGTTCCGGCGGGTGCGGATCGAGGTCTGGGGCTACGATGCGGAGGAGCTGCCGCCCCGGCTGGTCGAGCTGCTCCGGGACAAGGGCTACGAGCTCCCGATCGAGCTGACCTTCCTCGAGGAGGCCGACCGCACCCGCCTGGTGGAGGGCGAGGAGATCTTCGAGCTGGCGGCCCAGGCCGCCCTGCGGCCCTGATCCTGGCCGACTCCGGCCGATTCCGGCCAAACCCGGTTGATCCCGCGGGTCGAGCGGACGGCGAGGCGCTCGGTGGGAATGGGGCCGGCGCCGGGCCGATTTTGAACAGGAGAGGAGAGTCCAGCCGTGTCCGAGGCCACCACCAGCAGCAGCTTGTCCACCGGGTCCCCGAAGAACGGCAACGGGGACCACGACCTGCCCGACCTGCCGGCGCGCCAGGCGATCCCGCGCCTGGTGGACGCCCACGGCGGGCGCCTCTACGGCCTAGGCCTCAAGCTCTGTGGCAACCCCGAGGACGCCGAGGACCTGGTCCAGGAGATCTTCCTCCAGGCCTACCGCAAGTGGCACCAGTTCGAGGGCCGCTCGGACCCGTCCACCTGGCTTTACACCATCGGCGCCCGGGCCTGCCAGCGCATGCACCGGCGGCGCTCCGGCGAGCCGACCCACATCGAGCCCCTGGCCGACCTGCTGCCGAGCGAGGGCGACGTGGTGCCCGACCCGGAGGCCGAGGGACCGCTCGACGCCCAGCTTCGGCGCGAGGCGCGGGAGGTGATCGACCGGGCGCTCCTGACCCTGCCGCCCGACTTCCGGCTGACCCTGGTGCTCAAGGACATCGCCGAGCTGTCGGTGGCCGAGGTGGCGGACATCCTGGGGATCAAGGAGGCGACGGTCAAGACCCGGGTCCATCGGGCGCGCCTCGCCCTGCGCAAGGCGATGCTCGAGGAGCTCCCGGCCGGCCGCGCGGGCGCCAAGGGGGCGGGCCGCGGGAGCGGTGCCCACGCCGATCACCCGCGATCGGTCTGTCTCGATCTGCTCCGGGGCAAGCAGGAGGCCCTGGATCGCGGGGTCGACTTCCCGGTGCCCCGGGACCTGCTCTGCGAGCGCTGCGAGGCGCTCTTCAGCAGCATCGACCTGACCCACGACCTCTGCCGGGAGGTGGACGGCGGCGCGCTGCCGCCCGCGGTCCGGGAGCTGATCCTGGATTCGATGAGCGACTAGATCTCCCCCCAATCCCTTTCCCACCCTCCGGCGGGAAAGGGACGCCCCCGCCCGGGCCTTGTCGGCGGCGCTCGGTGATCCGCGCCGGAGCCTCTTCGGGCGCCATCAGCCGGCCATGGTCAGCACCCGCTCCCACAGCTCCGGCGAGAGCTCCATCACCGACAGCCGCGCCTGGCGCAGCAGCGGGTGATCGGCGAAGGCGGGCTCGTTCTTGAGGTCGGCCAGGGGCACCGGGTGCTCCAGCCGCCGGTGGGCGCGCACGTCCACCAGCGCAAACTTCGGGTCGTCCAGGTCCGGGTCCGGGTAGGCGTCCGACGTCACCTCGGCGATGCCGACCACCCGCCGCTCCTTCCCGGTGTGGTAGATAAGGGCCTGGTCGCCCTTCGCCATGTCCCGGAGGTACTTGAGGGCGGCGTAGTTCTTCACCCCGTCCCAGACGGTCCCGGACGGCTCGTTCTCCAGATCGGAATAACTGTAATCGGACGGTTCGGTCTTGAGTAGCCAGTATCGCATCGCCCGGATTGTATCGCCCGCCTGAGCGCCGGACCGTCATCTGAAACCAGGGAGGATCCATGCATCGACACCGTATCGCCGCCCGGACGACGCCGTTCGGGCTGACCGCGCTCCTCGCCGCCGGCCTGCTCGCCACGAGCCTCACCGGGTGCTCCCCCGCGGGTGACCAGCCCGGCGCCGAGGAGACTCAGGCCGCCGGAGGGGACCAGGCATCCAACATGAAGATCGCCGACGACATCGAGCAGCGCCTTGCCCAGTACGCCCCCACTCCGCTGACCGCCGACCTCTCCGCGCTGAGCGACCAGGACCGCCAGGTGCTCGACCTGCTGGTCCAGGCGTCTCAGAAGCTCGACGAGGTCTTCCTGCGCCAGGCCTGGGTCGGCAACCCGGACCTCCGCGACCGGCTGGAGGCCGCCTCCGGGCCGAAGGCGAAGGCCGCCCTCGAGTACTTCCGGATCAACTTCGGTCCGTGGGACTGGCTCGCCGGCCTGGAGCCGTTCATTGGCACCATGGAGCATCCGAAGGGCGCCGGTTTCTACCCGGTCGACATGACCGCGGACGAACTCAACGCGTGGGTCGAGAAGCACCCGGAGCAGAAGGACGCGATGGAATCTCTGTTCACGGTCGTGCGCCGGACGGACGACGGCGGCCTGACCGCCGTGCCCTACTCCGAGGCCTACCGGGAGTGGCTGGAGCCGGCCGCGAACCTGCTACGGCAAGCGGCCCAGACCACGTCGAACGAGTCCCTCGCCCGCTTCCTCAACCTGCGCGCCGACGCCTTCCTGTCCGACGACTACTACGAGAGCGACAAGGCCTGGATGGACCTGGACGCGCCGGTCGAGGTGACCATCGGCCCGTACGAAACCTACGAGGACGCGCTGTTCGGTTACAAGGCGGCCTTCGAGTCGTTCGTCACCGTCGCCCTGCCCAAGGAGTCGGCGAAGCTCGCGCGCTACAAGGAGCGGCTCCCCTGGCTGGAGCGGAACCTGCCGATCCCGGACGAGGACAAGAACCTGAACCGGGGCACCGAGAGCCCGATCCGCGTGGTCGACGAGGTCTACACCGGCGGTGAGGCCAAGGAGGGCGTCCAGACGCTCGCCTTCAACCTGCCCAACGACGAGCGGGTGCGCGAGGAGAAGGGGTCGAAGAAGGTCCTGCTCCGGAACATCATGCGCGCCAAGTACGACCAGATCCTGGTACCGATCGCCGAGCGGGTGCTGGCGCCCGAGGACGTCCAGCGGGTGTCGTTCGACGCCTACTTCAACAACGTTCTCCATCACGAGCTCTCCCACGGCCTGGGACCGGGCAAGATCACCGTCGACGGCCGCAAGACCGAGGTCCGCCTGGAGCTCAAAGAGCACTACGCCACCCTCGAAGAGGCCAAGGCCGACGTCATGGGGATCTACAACATCCTCGCCCTGATCGACCAGGGGGACATGCCGGGGGAGCTGCGCGACCACCTGCAGCCGACCTACGTCGCCGGCCTCTTCCGCGCCGCCCGCTTCGGCGTCCACGAGGCACACGGCCAGGGCGTGGTGGCCCAGTTCAACTACTTGATGGAGAAGGGCGCGATCGTGGTCGACGACCAGGGCCGCTTCCGCACCGTGCCGGAGAAGTTCCCGGGCGCGATCCGCGACCTGCTGCACGACATGCTCATGCTCCAGGCGCGGGGCGACTACGACGGCACGGTCGCGTTCCTCAAGAAGTACGGCCAGCCGACCGAGGCGCTGACCAAGGCGCTGGACAAGCTGAAGGACGTGCCGGTGGACGTCAAGCCGGAGTACGTCTCGGCCGAAGAGTAATCTGATCGTCCCACCACCTCCCTCCCGCTGTTTCTTGCAGGGGGAGGGAGCTGGGTTCTACCGCTGGCTCCAGGGAGGCGTCGCCTCGTGCACCACGGCGCCCCCCTTGATCACCCGCGCCACCGGGTTCACCCCGTAGTGGTAGGCCAGATGCAACAGGTTCGGCGCATCGAGCAGCACCAGGTCCGCCCGCTTGCCCTCCTCCACCGTCCCGACCTCCTCTCCCAGCCCCAACGTGCACGCCGCGTTGAGCGTCGCCGCCGTCAGGCTCTCCTCGATCGACAGCCCGAGCTCGAAGACCGCCAGCACGAAGACCATCGGCATCGACTCGGTGTGGGACGAGCCCGGATTGCAGTCGGTCGCCAGGGCCACCGGCACCCCGGCCTCGACCAGCCGCCGCGCCGGCGCGTAGGTGTGCTTCATCAGGAAGAAGCTCGTCCCCGGCAAGAGGACCGCGGTCACGCGCGCCTTGGCCATGGCCTCGATCCCGGCGTCCGAGATCGCGATCAGGTGGTCCGCCGAGGCCGCGCCCAGCGCGGCGGCCAGCTCGGCCCCGCCCGAGTCCTCGAACTCGTCGGCGTGGAGGCGCGGGGTCAGACCCCAGCGCCGGCCGGCCTCGAGCACCCGGCGGGAGGCCTCCACGGAGAACACCCCGTGCTCGCAGAAGACGTCGCAGAAGCGGGCCAGCCCGGCCTCGGCGGCGGCCGGCACGATCTCCTCGCACACCAGGTCCACGTAGCGGTCCGGATCGTCCCGCAGCTCGGGCGGGACCTCGTGGGCCGCCAGCAGCGTCGGCACCAGGTCGACCGGGTGGACCTCGGAGGCGTGGTGGATGGCCCGGAGCTGGCGCATCTCCGGGTCCAGTGCGAGGCCGTAGCCGCTCTTCGCCTCCGCGGTGGTGGTGCCGTGGGCGAGCATCGTGTCCATGCGGCGGAGGACCCGGTCCACCAGGTCGTCCTCGCTCGCCGCGCGGGTGGCGCGGACGGTCGAAAGGATCCCCCCGCCCGCCGCGGCGATCTCCTGGTAGGTGGCGCCGGCCAGGCGCTGGCGGAACTCCTCCTCCCGGCTACCGGCCCACGGCAGGTGGGTGTGGGGGTCGACGAAGCCGGGGACCACGGTGCCGCGCCGGCCGTCCAGCCGCGGCACGTCCGGCAGGTCGCCGAAGCGCTCCCGGCGCTCCTCGGTCGTCCCGACGAAGGCGATCCGCCCGTCGCGGCAGAGGATCTCCGCGTCGGCGGTGCGGGTGACCCGGCCCAGGTCCTCGCCCGCCAGCGGCGTGGAGCCGTGGGCGGTGGCGACCTCGGAGAGGTTCTCGATCAGCAGCTCGGTCATCAGGTGGTCCTCCGGCCGAACAGGGCAGTTCCCACGCGCACGTGGGTCGCGCCCTCCTCGACGGCGATCTCGTAGTCGGCGCTCATGCCCATGGAGAGCTTGCCCGGCCAGCCCGGCCACTCCGGACGCCCGGCCAGGCTCTCGGACAGGCGCCGGAGCGCGGCGAACCAGCGGCGGGAGTCGTCCGGGCTCTCCGGCGCCGGCGGGATCGCCATCAGCCCCAGGACCTCCAGGTGCTCGAGCTCCGCGATCGGCGCCACGCGCTCGGCCAGATCGGCGGGCAGGAAGCCGGCCTTGCTCTCTTCGGCGCCCACGTTGACCTCCAGGAAGCACGCCAGGCGGACGCCGGCATCGGCGGCGTGGCGGTCCAGGTGGCGGGCGATCTTCAGCCGGTCGACCGAGTGGACGGTGGAGAAGAGCTCCACCGCCCGCCGGGCCTTGTTCGACTGGAGGGGACCGATCAGGTGCCAATCGGCCTCCGGCACCACCGGCCGGTGCTCCTCGGCCTCCTGGACCCGGTTCTCGCCGTACACCCGGAGCCCCGCGTCCCACGCCGCGCGCAGCCGCTCTGGCTCCTGGCGTTTGGCGGCGCCGACCAGCACCACGTCGTCCGGGTCGCGGCCGGCGCGCTCGGCCGCGCGGGCGATCCGGCCCCGGATCGCCGCCACCCGGCGGGCGATCTCCTCCCCGAGCTGGCTCATGGGCGCAAGGGGTTCCGGGTCAGGCGCCGGTCGCGGCGGCGGGCTCGTCGCTGGTCTCTTCGGCGCTCTCGGTCTCCACGTACAGAATCCGCTTGCAACTGTCGCACTGGAGCAGCGCGCCCCGGTCCTGGACGTCGACCACGACCTGGGGCCGCACGTTGTAGTTGCAAGCGCCGCAGTGCCACATGGTTGCTCCGCGCGAGCGCTCGATCTTGCGGATCGGGGCGAGCGCCTCGCCGCCGGTGCGCTCGAAGATGCGCTCGAAGTAGGCGAGCTGGGGACGGGGAAGGTGCTCGCGCAGGACGTCCACGCGGCCGCGGAGCTTCTCGGCCTCCTCGGCGATGCCCGGCTTCTCCTCCTCCCACTTCGCCAGCTCGGCCTGGTGGCGCTCGTCGAGCTCGCGGAAGGCTCCGCGCTGCTCCTCGAGGGAGCTGTTCGCCCGGTCGATCCGTTCCATGCAGGCGTAGGCCTGTTCCTCCAGCTCGGCGATGCGGCTCTTGGCCGTATCGATCTCCTGGAGCAGGGCGCCGTACTCGCGCTGGGTGCTCACCTCGTTGATCTGGCGCTGGTATCGCTTGAGCTTCTCCTGCGTGTCCGAGATCTCCACCTCGGCGGTCCGGCGCTCGGCGGCCGCCTCCTCGGCCTGCTGCTCCAGAGCCTCGATCTCGCCCTTGCGCTCGCGGTACTCGGCGTGGAGCTCGCGCATCCAGTCAGGGATGCCCTCAAGCTGACGCTCGGCCGCGTGCAACCGTTCGAGAGCATCCTGAAGCTCGATAATCGTTTCCAGGGGTCGTGCCATCGGGTCTTCGGTGCCTCCTTCAACTCACCGGGTCGGGTCCGGGGTCGCGCAGCCGGCCGGAGAATCTGTCCGCGAACCCCAAAATGAAACCGGGGGTGTCTCGTTGGAGACACCCCCGGGTAGGGTTCGGCCGCGGCGCCGCGGCAACCTGAGGGTCGCCGGGCGTGAGGTCGGGGATTCTTTTTCCTGGCGCTCCGTCGGCAAGTGTGGCCTCGCGCTCGAGCTCGGCGATTCTATCTCGTGAGTGGGTCCACCTGGATTTGAACCAGGGACCTGCCGGTTATGAGCCGGATGCTCTAACCGCTGAGCTATGGACCCAACGCTCCCGCTCCACGCGGGCCGATCAGTATAGCAGGCCGCAACGCTCCGAACGAGAGCCGGCAATCCCCGCTGGCAGACCCCGGAGCGGGAAGGGGATCGAGGGGATGAGGGGCGATCCAGTGGATCTTCCAGGTCGATCGGAGCGCGGCGAACCGTGCCGGCGCCTGCGGATGCCGAGGAGTCGCGACCTCCTTCCCGGCGCTCTCCCGAAGGGGATCGCTAAAGCCCGTACAGCTCGTGGTAGCTGTTGGCGAACAGAATCACCCGCTTGACGTAGTTCTTCGACTCTTCGATCGGCAGGGCCTCGGTGAAGAAGTCGACCTCCGTTCCGGGGCCGGCGCGCCGCCAGAGCCGCTTCAGGCGGTAAGGGCCGGCGTTGTACCCGGCGAGGGCGAGCTCGGTGCGGCCGTCGAACATGTCGAGCACGCGGGCGAAGTAGGCGGCGCCGATGCGGACGTTGTACGCCGGATCGTCCAGGCGGCCGGAGGTGAACGGGATGCCCAGGCGGTGCGCCACCTCCCGGCCGGTGGCCGGCATGAGCTGCATCAGGCCGCGCGCGCCGGCGTGGGACAGGGCGCTCACGTCGAAGGCGCTCTCCTCGCGGATGATTCCGTAGACCAGGCTGTGGGGCAGGCCGGTGGCGTCGGCGGCGCCGTCGACCGCCTCGACGAAGTCCACCGGGTAGTAGAGGTGCTGGACGACCAGCGGGGCGGCGGTCTGGAACGGGCCGCCGAGCACCGGGAACGCCCGGCGCAGATGGGGGATCGCCGCGCGGCGCTTGCCCTGGCGGGCGAGGCACAGGCCGGTGAGCGCGTTGCGCGCCCGGGGGTCGATCGCCGGCACGTCCGACGCGGCGGTACGCTGTTCCAGCCCCTCGATCTCGGCGAGCGCCAGGGCGTCGAGGCCCAGGTCGCTCAGCAGCCGCGCGCGCGCCAGGACCGGATCGTGGGGCCAGATCTGGGCCTCCGGTGGAGCGGCGGGGGGCGGCGCGGCCACGCCGTCCGCGGCGCCGGCGCGGAGGGCTGCCAGGTGGGCCAAGGCGTGTTTGCGGTAGAAGTCGGTCGAGGGGGCCGCGGCCACCTCTTCGAGCAGCTCCCGGGAGCGTTGCCGATGGCCGAGGCGCTCGAAGGCGCGGGCGGTCCAGTAGCGCCCACTGCGCGCCTCCCGGCTGTCCGGGTAGAGGGCGGCGAGCTCGCTCCAGTAGCCGATCGCGCCGCTGTTGTTGCGGCGCTGGTACTCGGTCCAGCCCTTGTTCCACAGGTAGGCGGCGCCGGTGGTGTCCGTCGGATCGATCCGGCGCAGGAGCTGGAGCGCCGCCATCGCCTCGTCGAATCGCTCCCCGTCCGCGCGGTCGGCGAACAGCCGCCGCAGGGAGGCCTGGACGAGCCCGGTCTCGCCGCCGGACCGGACGACCTGCTCCAGGTACCGGTTGGCGGCCTGGTGCATGCGCTTGCGGGCGGTGCGCTCCAGGGCGGCGCCGCTCTTGAGCGGGCTCGCAAGATCCGCGGCGGCGCGGGAGCGCTCCCAGGCCAGGCGTCCGGCCTGGTCCGGCGCCAGGGGCACGGCGCCGCGGTCAGCGTCCTCGAGCATCGCCAGGGCCTCGCCGGCCCGCCGGTCTTCGGTCAGGCTGCGGGCGGTGAGCAGAGACCAGTCCAGGTCCCGTTCCTCGGCGGGGACCGAGCGCAGGGCTTCGAGCGCATCCTCCGGGCGGTCGGCGTGCAGCAGGGCGGTGGCGCGGGAGCGGATCTGGTCGGGCGTCAGGAGGCTGCGCCAGTCGATCGGTTGTTCAGCGGAGTCCCCTTCCGCCGGCCGGCGGAACAGCTCGATCACGCCGAGCGCGTCGGCCTGCTCGGGGGCCAGGGCCAGGAGCCGGCGGGCGGCGCGGGCCCGGGTCACCCAATCGCCGGTCGCGGTGCCGATCTCCCAGGCCAGGGTCTCGACCCGGGCGGCAGTCTCTTCGGACAGGTCGGTCCGCCCGCGGCCCCGCTCGATGAGCCGCAAGGCGCGGAGGAGGTGGCCCTGCTCGCGGGCGTGCTCGATCGCGGTGACCAGAGCGCGCTGCCAGAGCGGCGACGCGGGGTGGCCGTCGAGCAGCCGGTCGAGGGCGGCCTCGGACCGCGCCGGAGCGCCGGCGGCGTAGGCCGCCTCCCCCAGGATGAGCAGGCGCCAGTCCTCGAGCAGCCGGGCCGGCTCCCGGGCACCGTCCGAGCCCCCGGCAGCGGCCGATCCCATGACCGCCGGCTCCGCCAGGCGCTCCGCGGCCAACCCGACATCCTCGCAAGCGTGGGCGTAGAAGCCGCTCACCAGGCGTAGGGTGCCGGCTGGCGCTTCGCCGCCGGCGTCCATGTCGTCCAGGATCGCCTGGGCGCCCCGGCAGTCGCGCTCACGCAGGGCGCGTGCGGCCCTCTCGTAGGGCCCGGCATCGGGGAGGGGGGACGGGGAGCCGGTGGCGGCCGGGGCGGCGTACCGGTCGGCTCGTGGCGCGGTCGCGGGGGATGCCGGGCGGTCCGAGGGGGCGCGCGTCGGGGCCAGGCCCACGAAAGCCGTGAACAACAGCAGGCCGGCGAAGCCCGCGCGAATGCTGAACCGTGCGGTCACCTGGTGATCGGTTCCCCCTCGAACCGCGCTCTTGGACCGGTCCCGCGCTCAGATGCCCAGAGTCTTGGAGTCTCCAGCACCGAGCTGGCGGACCAGCTCCTGGTAGAAGTAATCGGTCGACTCCCGGATCCCCGGGTCGACCCTCTCTTCGTAGAGTTGCCGCGAGCGGTCGATGTCGTCCTTGAGCCGCTCGTAGATGTCGTTGTTGCGCCGGCCCTCGGCGACCTCCTCCTGGTTGTAGAGCTGGATCTCGCTCACCAGCAGGCGGGCCAGGCGCCGCGCCTCGTCATGGGCCGCGTCGTCGCCGGTCGGCGCCGCGGCCTGCTTCTCGGAGAACGCCCAGCCAGGGCCTTCGACGTCCGCGGGCGGCTCGACCGGGCCACCGGCCGGCTCGCTCAGCGGGGCTTCGTCCCCTGCGGCCGGCGCTGCCGCCTCGCCGGCGGTCTCCGCCACCGGGGCGGCAGCGGGCGGGGCCGGCGGCTCGGGCGTCGTCGCAGCGGCCTCCGGTGGCTCGTCCAGGTCGGGCAGCTCCGGCAGGTCCTCGGGCGGAGCGCCCAGGTCCATCTCCTCGGACGGCTCGCTCTCCGGGGCGCCGGCCTCCTCGGCCTGCCAGGAGATCGACTGGTTCGGCGCCGCGCCGGCAGGCTCCGCCATCTCGGCCCCGCCGGTGCTCTCGACGGTCGCCGGAGAACCGAGATCGTCTTCTTCCAGCTCGAGCTCGTACTCCTCGATCTCGATCTCCCCGCCCTCCTGGTCGCCCTCCAGATCGATCTCCTGCCCGCTCACCTCTTCCATCGGTGGCAGCTCGTCCAGCGGCGGGAGCTCGCTGAAGCCCTCTTCGTCGACCTCGAGGTCGGACTCGGCCAGCGGCTCGTCCTCGATTGTGGTCAGCCGCTCGTCGGTCTCCGCCGCGCCCGAGATCTCTTCGAGCTCGATCTCCTCCTCGGGCTCGGTCGCCCAGGCGGGCTCCGCGGCGAGCTGGGCCGGGGCATGCTCGGTCTCCTCGGCCTGTGCCGCCGGCTCCGCCTGGTCGGCGGGAAGCTCGGTCTCCTCCGGCAGCTCGGGGACCTCCTCCTCGGTGAGTCCGGAGGGACCCTCGTAGAGGGTTTCGCCTTCGAGGTCTTCGACCTCTTCGAGCTGGGCTCCGCCGGCCGCGGCCTCGACCGGCTCCTCCTCGGCCGGCGCGGGTGCCGGAGGCGCCTCTGGCGCCGGCGCCACGACCGGTTGAGGCGCGGCCGCAGCACCCGCCGCCCGGGACGCGGCCTTCAGGGTGGAGGTCGCTTCCCGCTCGCGGAACGCGAGCGTCTCGAGCGCGAGCGCGGTGGCATAGGTCAAGACTTGGAGCGCCTCGGTCTCGAGCCGGCCGTCCGCGGCGGTGCGGTCGGCGTAGACCACGGCCGAGACCCGGTCACGGAGCACCAGTGGGATGATCACGCCGGCGAGGGGCAGCGGGCTGTCGAGCTGGGAGACGAGCTGGGCGCAGCGGGGCGGCGGCAGGGGGAGCGTCGGGCTCTCGGACTGGACCAGGGCGGCCCAGCCCTCGGACTGCGCGGAGACGGACGCCGAGCGGATCGAGTCGTCCGCCTCGAAGCCGCGGGCCACCCAGCCGACCAGCCCTTCGGGGCGGAGCAGCAAGACGGCCGCCCGGTCGGCGAACTGCGACGACACCGCCACCAGCGCCGCGAGGATCGCGTTCTGACCGCGGGCGCGGTCGATGGCGGACAGGGCCTCCCGCAGATCACCGGCGCAGGCGGCGCGGCCGCGGGCTTCCCCCTCGGCGGCCGCCTGGTCGGTTGCGGGGGCGGTCTCCTCGGCGAGCTCGCGCAGCGCGTCCTCCGTGAAGAACGACTCCGGCAGGTCCGGGGAGACCTTGGAGAGCCGGCCTCGGAGGTCCTCGATCGCCTGATCGAGCCCGCTCCGGAGCTCGTTCCGTGCGTCGTCCAGGGCCCGCCGGACCGCGGCGGCCACCTGTTCGTCCAGTTGTCGGATCTTCTCCCCCAGGGCCATGGTCGAAACCTCCGTCAGGAACTGCCGATGGGAACTTCTCCAAAGAGCACCGATTATTTTAGTCTGCGGACGGCTCTGTCAAGCTGGCCGTCGTCCGAAATCCCTTGAATGGACGGGGTTTATCATTCTTGACCGACCCTCCGGGAGCCCGCGGCGAGCGTCGCGGCCGTCCGCGCGGAGCCGCAAACCGGTGCAGTGGGCCTTCTCGAACGGCCGGGCGGGGCGGAACCCTCGCCGGCCGTGTAGACTCAGAACGGCCCGGGTCTCCCGGTCCGGGTCCCGCGACGTGAACTGTCTCAGCAACGGAGGACAACGCATGAATCGCAGAATTCGCACGTCGGCCACCCCGCTTCGGAGGACCCTTTCGGCCCTGATGATCCTGGGTGCGCTCGGCGTTCTGGGATCGCTGGCCGCCTGCAGCGGTGGCAGTGGCAAGGACGACGGGCAGGAGCAGAGCCAGGCCCGTCTCGACGAGCTGCGCCAGGAGAAGGCCTCCCTCGATCAGGAGCGCCAGGACCTGGCCGCCATGAAGGAGAAGCTCCAGCAGGCCAAGGCCGGTGACCTGGAGGAGGGCGCGGAGCCGGTCGATCAGGACGCACTCCAGGCCCAGATCGACGCCAAGAACGACGACATCACCACCAAGGCCGAGAAGCTCAACGCGGACCTGGTCGGCTTCATCAACGAGAACCCGCCGATCGAGGGAGAGCCGATCGCCCCCACGGTCCAGGAGGCCATGCACCTCAAGGCCAAGGAGGACATCATCCTGGCCAAGGAGTACATCACCGAGGGCGGCGACTACGCCCGGGCGATCCAGATCTACGACGACATCCTCGCCTTCGACCCGGACAGCCAGGCGGCCAAGGACGCCAAGGCGGAGGCCGAGGCGATGCGCTACATGGACGAGGAGCGCTTCGCAGGGGTCAAGAAAGGGATGAACCGCGCCAAGGTCCGTTCGGTGCTCGGCACCGTCAACCTGCGCAACACCCGCGACTATCCGGAGAAGGGGCTGATCGCCTGGTACTACCCGAAGGACGGCAACGGGGCGGCCGCGGCGGTCTACTTCCACAAGAAAGGTGACGTCTACGAGGTCTACAAGACCGATTTCAACGCCATCAAGGACAAGAGCACCCAGGACACCCCGCCTGGCTCGTAGACATTCAGGAGGGGCTACTTCGTGACGAGTGCGTCAAGTTTGGCGGATGCGTCGGTTCAGCCGCTCCGATCAACCTTGACGATCCACTGGATCTCCCCCCATCCCCTCGATCCCCTTCCC
>Ga0210144_1000049_pt1 | contig 65491 bp, 55 predicted proteins | sample Muzzi_PWA_D2_FD_185532 | JGI IMG/M metagenome (GOLD analysis project Ga0210144, IMG submission 185532) | Wetland microbial communities from San Francisco Bay, California, USA, that impact long-term carbon sequestration - Muzzi_PWA_D2 (SPAdes) | ecosystem: Environmental > Aquatic > Marine >...
GATTCGGTCATCGCGGCCGTGCAGCAGAATGAGAGTGGCCTGCAGCGCGCGCAGGTCGTGGCGCGACGGGTCGAGCGCCGCCATTTCGCGGCGGATCGCGGCGGGCAGGGCGGCGATCCGGGTGGGCACGGCCGAGGGATCGCGGTTGTCGAGCAGGGCCATCACCGCACGTCCCTGCGGTCCAAGACGCCCGACGAGATCGCCGATCGGCGCCGCGAGATCGTCCAGCTTGCGCTGCGCCAGGGCGCGCAGCAGCCGGCGGTCGCGCGCGTCGTCGAGCCGCCTGGCGTTGGCCCGCACGAAGACCCATTTGCCGTAGGCGTTCGGCGTGCCGTACTGCCACGGAGACTCGGGATTCTCGCGGTAGGCCCCGGTGGTGAAGAAGGTGACCACCGCCGCGATGTCGTAGTAGCCGCCGACCGTGACGACGACCGCGATGCGGTCGCGCAGGTCGGGCTCGAGCGCTGCGAGTAGGGCCGGCCCGGCGGCGTAGGAGATCGCCCCCAGCCCGAGCGGCCGGTCCGCGCCGGCGGGTTTCGCCTGCAGCAGATAGCGCGCCGCGTCGGCAATCCGCCCGGTATCGGCCGCCTCGACGGTCAGCGCGCGCAGGTTGGCGAAGTCGGGCACCAGGACGGCGAAGCGGGCCCGGGCCAAGGCGCGGGCCGTGGCCACGAGGCGCGGGTCGTCCTTGCCCTCGGGCGCCGCCCCCGGCACCAGCACCAACGCCGCCTGGGCGCCGTCGGTCGGTCGGTATAGGTCGCCGAGATAGGTGCGGTCCCCGACGCGGTAGTCGACGATGGTGCGCGTGGAGCCGGCCGCGTCCCCGGCCGGGCCGGCGGCGAGGTCGTCGAGCAGCCGCCACGCCTGCAGCCCGCGCGCCGGCGCGCAGGCCGACAGCACGGCCAGCGCCAGCATCGGCAGGGCGACAGAAACCCAGTGCCCCGGGCGCCGGATCAGGGTGTGGCTCGGCGGCATCGCCTCCCGATCCTGAACGGAGCGGGCCGGCGATGCCACCTGAATGGAAGAGCTCCTAAGAGACGCGGCCCTCGAGCGAGGCGACGAACATCGCCTTGAGCTCGGGCACGCCGATCGGGATCGGGTTGCCGCCGGCGCTCGGGTCCTCCGCGGCCATCTCAGAGAGCTCGTCGAGGCGGTCGTCGCCGACGCCGAGGTCCCTCAAAGTGTGCGGCACCTTGAAGTCGTCGCGCAGCTGCATGACCCATTTCATGACGGCGTCGAACGACGGGTCGGGCAGGCCGAGGTAGGCCGCCAGGCGGGCCAGCCGCTCCTCGACGGCCTTGCGGTTGAAGGCCAGCACATAGGGCATGAAGACGGCGTTGGTCAGGCCGTGATGGGTGTCGTAGAGCGCGCCGACCGGGTGGCTCAGCGCATGGATCGCGCCCAGGCCCTTCTGGAACGCGGTCGCTCCCATGCTCGCCGCGGCCAGCATGTTGGCGCGCGCCGCCAGGTCAGTGCCGTCGGCGACCGCCTTGGGCAGCCAATCCTTGATGAGCCGCATGCCCTCGACCGCGATGCCGTCGGCCATGGGGTGATAGCTCGGCGCGCAATAGGCCTCCAGGCAGTGCGCCAGGGCGTCCATGCCGGTCGCGGCGGTGATGTGCGGCGGCAGGCCGACGGTCAGCTCCGGGTCGGAGATCACGATCGACGGCAGGACGCGGGGGTGGAAGATGATCTTCTTGACGTGGCTCGCCTCGTCCAGCACCACGCCGGCGCGGCCGACCTCGGAGCCGGTGCCCGCGGTGGTCGGCACCGCGACGATCGGGGCGATGCCCGCTTCGTCGGCGCGCAGCCAGTTGTCGCCGCGGTCCTCGAAGTCCCACACCGGGCGCGTCTGGCCCGACATAAAGGCGATCACCTTGCCGGCGTCGAGGCCGCTGCCGCCGCCCCAGGCGATCACGCCGTCGTGCTTGCCGTCGCGGTACGCCGTCACGCCGTCGTCGATGTTCTTGCCGACCGGGTTGGGCCGCACATCGCTGAACAGCCCGGTCGGCAGGCCGGCCGCCTCGTTGGCGGCGATGGCGTCCCGGATCATCGGCAGCTTGGCCAGGCCGGGATCGGTCACCAGCAGCGGCCGCTTCATGCCGAGCGCGCGGCAGGCATCGGGCAGCTCGGCGATGCGGCCGGGGCCGAAGCGCATGGCGGTGGGGTAGTTCCAATTGCCCTTGAGGGTCTTGGGATCGGGAGTCATCGGCGTGTCACCATTGCTTGGGGTGGGACGAGGGGTCTAGGCCTGGGGTCTAGACCTGGGGTCTAGGCTTGGCGTTCGCTGGCCGCCAGGACGGCCGCCCCGGACAGGTAGGCCATCGCCGCGACGCGGCGCAGGCCCGTCCGGCCGGCACGGCCGAGAAACCATGTCTTGAGACGATGCGCGGCCAGGACGTAGGCCGCGTAGTTCAGCACCGACCAGGCCACCGCGGTCGCGCCGAGGATGGCGAGCTGGCGGCCGACCGGTGCCGCCGGATCGACGAACTGCGGCAGGATCGCCATGTAGGCGAGGATCGACTTCGGGTTGCTGAGCGAGACCAGGCAGGCCCGCCGCAGGATGGCCCGGCCGGTCTTGGGGAGCCTCTCCGGTCTCGCGGTTGTGCCCGCCGCGCCCGGGCGGAGCCGGCGCAGCCCGAGCCACAGGAGGTAGACGACGCCGAGCCATTTCAGGACGTGAAACAGCTCGGCGGAGGCGAGCAGCAGCGAGCCCAAGCCGGTCGCCGCCACGGTCACGTGAACCACGCCGGCCAGGCCGAAGCCGAGCGCCGCCATCAGGGCGGCCGGCAGGCGCTGATCGAGCGACACGCCGACCGCGTAGGCGGCGTTCGGCCCCGGCGCGGCCGAGGCCAGTGCCCAGACCAGCAGGAAGGCGCCCCAGGTCTCGATCGCCATGCGGGTCCGCTCGCGTCAGACGGCCGTGCGCAGGTGGAACGACTTCGGCCGCGTGAGCTGCTCGTAGCCGACCCGGCTCAGGGTGCAGCCGCGCCCGGAGTCCTTGACCCCGGTCCAGGCCAGCGCCGGGTCGAGGTAGTCGCAGCGGTTCATGAACCAGGTGCCGGTTTCGACCCGCTCGCCGACCGCGATGGCGGCCGCTTCGTCCGTCGTCCAGATCGACGCGGTCAGGCCGTAGGCGCTGTCGTTCATCAGCCGGATCGCCTCCTCGTCCGAGGCGACCTTCATGATGCCGACGACGGGACCGAAGGTCTCCTCGCTCATCACGCGCATGGAATGATCCACGTCGATCAGGACCTGCGGAGCCAGGTAGGGCGTGCCCTCCTTGTCGGCCGGGAAGGTCTTGGGATCGACCAGGGCGCGCGCGCCGGCGGCGACCGCCTCGCGAATCTGATCGCGCACGAAATCGGCCGCCTTGGTGCGCACCATGGGGCCGAGGGTCGTCTCCTTGTCCAGCGGATTGCCGAGCCGGTATCGGCCGACCAGCGCGGCCGCGCCCTCGACGAAGGTGTCGAACACCGACTCGTGGACATAGACCCGCTCGATGCCGCAGCACGACTGGCCGGCATTGAAGAAGGCGCCGTCGACCACGTTCTCGATCGCGTGGTCGAGGTTGACGTCGGCGCGCACGTAGGCCGGGTCCTTGCCGCCGAGCTCCAGGCCGGCGCCGATGAAGCGGTTGGCCGCCGCCTCCTGCACCGCGTGCCCGCCGGGCACCGAGCCGGTGAAGGCGACGAAGTCGATTCCGTCGTGCGATATCAGGTCGGCGGTCGTCGAATGGCTCAAATGGAGAACCTGAAACACGCCCTCGGGCAGGCCGGCCGCCGCGAAGGCCTCGGCGAAGCGCTCGGCGCAGAGCGGCGTCTGGTGCGAATGCTTGAGGATCACCGCGTTGCCGGCCATCAGCGCCGGCACCACCGAGTTGACCGCCGTCAGATAGGGATAGTTCCAGGGCGCCACGACGAAGACGACGCCCAGCGGGTCGCGCCGGATGAAGCGGGTGAAGCCCGGCTTCAGATCGGCCGCGATGTCGGCGAGGGCGGCGGGCGCGGCATCGATCATGTAGCGGGCGCGTTCCTCGAATCCGCCGATCTCGCTCGGCGAATGGGCGACCGGCCGGCCCATCTGCCACGAGATCTCCTCGGCGATCTCCGCGCCCTTGGCGACGAAGGCATCGACCGCGCGGCTCAGACAGCGCCCGCGGTCGTTGACGGATACGTGCCGCCACTCCGCCTGGGCCTTGCGGGCGCGCGCGAGCGCCGCCTCGGTCTCGGCCGCCGTGGCGAGCGGCCGCTCGACGTAGACAGTGCCGTCAACCGGCGTGATGCAGGTCAGTTTCTCGCTCATGATCGGACCATCCTCTCGTTGATCTTGGGGCCGGGCGCCGCGGCGCGCCGGTCCGGCCGGCCAGGGCCGGGGCGAGTCGGGCCGCTTTCCGTCAGGCCCGCTCGAAATAGCGCAAGAGCTCCCAGTCGGTCACTCGGCGGTCGAACTCGGCCTGTTCCCAAGTGCCGGCATGGTGATAGTGCTCGACGACGTCGTCGCCGAACGCCGCGCGAAGCATCTTGGATTTTTTCAAGTTGGCAAGAGCGTCGCGCAGGGTCTTGGCAACGTCGGGGACGCGGCGCGCCTCGTAGACGTTGCCATCGTAGGGCGGGGCGAGCTCGAGCTCGCGGTCGATGCCGTCCAGCCCCGCGGCGATCAGGGCCGCATAGGCAAGATAGGGGTTGGCGTCGGCGCCGGCAATGCGACACTCGATCCGCGCGCCCTTGCCGTGGCCGACCATGCGGAACCCGGCGGTGCGGTTGTCCAGGCTCCAGCCCGCCTTGGTCGGGGCGAAGGAGCCGGACTGGAAGCGCTTGTAGGAATTGACGAAGGGCGCCAGGAAATAGGTCATGTCCGGGGCGTTGGCCAGCAGCCCGGCCACGAAGTGCTTGAACAGCTTCGACATGCCGAGCGGATCGTCCGGGTCGGCGAACAGCGCCTCGCGCCCCGCCTTGTCCCAGATCGAGCAGTGGATATGGCAGGAACTGCCCGCGAGGTCGTGCGCCGGTTTGGCCATGAAACTGACGGCCTTGCCCTGCAGGAAAGCGATCTCCTTGGCCCCGTTCTTGTAGATCACGTGGCGGTCGGCCATCTCCAGCGCCTCGGCGTAGCGGAAGTTGATCTCCTCCTGGCCCGGGCCCCACTCGCCCTTGGAGACCTCCACCGGGATCCCGGCGGCCTCCATGTGGTTGCGGATGGCACGGATCAGGCCTTCCTCCTTGGTGGTCTGGAAGATGTGGTAGTCCTCGATGTACCAGCCGGAATGCCTGAGGTCGCGATAGCGCTTCTCGCGCGCCGATTCGTAGCTTTCGTCGAGCACGTAGAACTCGAGCTCCGAGGCCATGTGGGCCGACCAGCCGCGCTCTGCCAAGCGGGCCAACTGGCGCTTGAGGATGCTGCGCGGCGCGTGCGGCAGCAGATTGCCGTCGTGGTCGCAGAGGTCGGCCACGACCAGGACGGTGCCGTCGAGCCAGCCGGTCCGGCGCAGCGTGTTCATGTCCGGCTTCATCGTGAAGTCGCCATAGCCCTTCGCCCAGGAGGCCGCCTTGAAGCCGGGCACCGGCTCCATATCCATGTCGACCGTGAGCAGGTAGTCGCAGGCATGCGTCTCCTCGATCACGCTGTCGAGGAAAAAATGGCCGGTCACGCGCTTGCCCATCAGGCGCCCCTGCATGTCGGGGAAAGTGACGAGAACGGTGTCGACCTCGCCCTCCTTCACCAGGCGCTTCAACGTTTCCAAATCGAGTGGTGCGCTCATGACTCAATTCTTTCTCGGTCACAATGACGCTGTGTGTTTCTGCTTCGCTCGAAACCCCTTGCGATTTTCCTTGGGCATGGGCTGCCGCAGCTTATTCGCTCCTACCGACCGTAATGAAGGCCGGGCAGCCAGAGGGCGATCTGCGGGAACGCTATGACCAGCGCCAGGCCGGTGCACATCACCAGCACGAAGGGCACGATCGATCGATAGATGTCCCCGAGCGTTATCTCCGGCGGCGCCATCGCCCGCATGAGGAACAGGTTGTAGCCGAAGGGCGGCGTCATGTAGGCGATCTGGCAGGTGATCGTGTAAAGCACGCCATACCACACGAGGTCGAAGCCGAGCGAGCCGACCAGGGGAACGTAGAGCGGCGCGACGATCACCAGCATGGCCGTGTCGTCGAGGAACATGCCCATCAGGATGTAGGAGAGCTGCATCATGATGAGGACTTCCCATGGGGTCAGCGCCAGCCTCTCGAGAAAGAACGACTCGAGCGCCTTGACCGCGCCCAGCCCGTCGAAGACGGCGCCGAAGGCGAGCGCCGCAAGGATGATCCACATGAACATGCAGCTCACGCTCAGCGTCTTGCGGATCGTCTCTTCCATCACCTGAGCGGTGAGCCGCCCCTTGGCCAATGCGGCGACTGTCGCCGCCAGCGCGCCCACGGCCGAACTCTCGGTCAGGTTCGTGAACCCCATGAGGAACAGGCCGGTCATGGAAAAGAAGATGAAGAGCGGAACGATCCCGGCCCTCAGCAGGCGGAACTTTTCGCCCCAACTCACCTGGCGTTCCTCCCGCGGCAGCACCGGGCCGAGGTTCGGCTGGATCTTGCAGCGGACGGCGATGTAGACAATGAACAGGCTGGCCATCAGCAGACCGGGAAGCACGCCCGCCAGCCAAAGCTGGCCGACCGGCTGCCGGGCGATCATCCCGTAGAGGACGAGAACCACGCTCGGCGGCACCAGGATGCCCAAGGAACTGCCTGCCTGGATGACGCCGGTCACCATCACCTTGTCGTAGCCGCGCCGCAGCAGTTCGGGCAATGCAATCGTCGCACCGATCGCCATGCCGGCGACGCTCAGGCCGTTCATGGCCGAGATCACGACCATCAGGCCGATGGTCCCGATGGCGAGGCCGCCCGGCACCGGCCCGGACCAGACATGGAACATCTTGTAAAGGTCGTCGGCGATGCGCGATTCCGACAGCATGTACCCCATGTAGATGAACAGCGGCAGGGTCAGCAGCGGATACCACTTCATCAGCTTCATGGCGGCGCTGAAGCCCATTTCGGAGCCGCCGTCGCCCCAAAGGAAGAACGCCGCAGCGACGGCAACGAAGCCGATCGCCCCGAACACTCGCTGCCCGGTCAGCAGCAGCAGCATCATGGACGAGAACATCAGGATGGCGATCGCCTCGTAGCTCATGACGAAGTCTCCTCCGTCAGAGACAGCCCCTTCACCCTGGCCAGGTCCTTGAAGAAGGCCGCCATGGACTGCAACAGCATCAGGATGATGCCAAGAGTCATGATGATCTTGATCGGCGCCATGGGCGGAGCCCACGACGAGAAGCTTTCCTCATTGTACTGCAGTGCGTAGCTGGTACTGGAGCACGCGCCGTAGAGCAAAAAGATCAGATAGACGACGAGGCAGAAGGAGGTAATGGAATCGGCGAATCCCCGGCCCCTGGGCGACCAGCGGCCATAGAGAAGGTCCATGCGTACGTGACTTTCGAGCTGCATGGAATAGGCGCCGCCCAGCATGTAGTAGGCCGCCATGGCAAACTGGGCCATTTCCAGGGTCCACAGCGGCGGAATGAAGAACGTCTTCGTTATCGACGAATAGAGGAGCAGACCCATCATGGCGAAGATGCCGTACATCGTGATGCGGCCGACCACGCGATTCACGGCATCGACGTAGCGCACGAAGATCTTGATCGATTTAGGCACCGTCCCCCACCTTGTCTGTCAGCTCGGTCGGATTGCTAAAGGACTGCGGTCCTCAAACCGAGTCCCGATACCGCCACTCTGAGCCGCGCCTCTCCCGCTTCAGCGCGACGGACAGGTTATGCCCTACCGGACAGAAAAGCGCTAGCGTCGCCGGTCGGACCGGGTCGAAACCGCGTGTCCGAGATCGCGGCTTCGCCCCGCCTCCGCCCTCTGCTCGGCGACCCGACGTGGCAGCGGCTGCCGATCGCTATCGGCAGCCGCCACACGTCGTCAGGCCGCACCGGCCTATGCGCGTGCGCTCAGGTGCAGCGGTACGGCGGGCCGGCCTTCCTCATGGTCGCGTTGTATTCCTTGAGGATATTCACGATCTTGGCGCTTCTCGGGCTCTCGGCGGCGATCTCGTCCCAGAACTTGAACGCCTCGTCTTCGACCTTTTGCCATTCCGCATCCGGGATGGTGGTGAGCTTCAGCTTGTCGCCCTTGACGCGCAGATGCGCCTCGCCGCCCCAATACCAGTACTGCCTGTGGTAATGGGAGCTGTCCATGCACAGCTGGAACAGCGTCTTCAGATGCTCGGGCACTTCGTTCCACCGCTCGGTGTTGGCGAAATACGAGCCGATCCAGGCGCCGGAGATGTTGTTGGTGAGGAAGTAGTTGGTGACGTTGGCCCAGCCCACCGTGTAGTCCTCGGTGATGCCCGACCAGGCGATGCCGTCCAACTCGCCGGTCTGCACCGCCACCTCGGCGTCTTCATAGGCAATGTTCACGGGAACCACGCCGAAGCGCGCCAGGAACTTGCCCGCCGTCGGGAAGGTATAGACGCGCAACCCCTTGAGATCGTCGAGGCTGCGGATCGGCTTCACCGTATTGAAGTGGCAGGGATCCCAGGAACCGGCGCTCAGCCAGGTGACGTTCTCCACCTCGCTGTAGGCCTCTTCCCAAATCTCCTTGAGCCCGTACTGGTGAAACAGCACGGGAACGTCCAGGCTGTAGCGCAGCCCGAAGGGGAAATAGCCGCCGAACAATGAGACGTCGACCGGGGCCGCCATCGAATCTTCGTCGCTCTGGACCGCGTCGATCGTCCCGCGCTGCATCGCCCTGAACAGCTCGCCCGTGGGAACCAGCTGATCGGCGGTATAGAGCTCGATCACCATCTCGCCGTTCGCCGCCTTGTTGAACGCCTCGATCGACGGCTTGATGACGTGTTCGGCCAGGGCCACGCCGGCGTAGGTCTGCAGGCGCCATTTGATCGGGGTCTGTGCCTTTACGTAAGGCGCACTGACGGTTGTCGCCGCCACACCGGCGACGGCCCCGACGCTCGCCTTCTTGAGGAAATCGCGTCGCTTCATTTTACCTGACATCTTGCCTCCCTCCCGTTCTTGTCTTGCGGTTTAAATTTCAAGCTGAGCCCGAATTACGCGCCCCGCAGGTCCCGTCGGAAATCCTAGGAGCGCATCGTCGGCGATGTAAAGCGCAGAAGGGAGCGACTTCCACCGTTCCGGCCGCAGGCCCCAAGGTCGTCGACCACCGGGCCCGAAGGCCGGCCCTCCTCGATGCGCGATACCGCGCCCCGACTCGATTGTGCTGTCTGTCTGTTCGCGATCGCTCCTTCACCAGTTTCTGTTCGGTATCCGAAGGTTAAAACCTCGCAGGGCGCGCCGGAAACTGAACCAGGTTACGGTAGACTCGAAGCGAGTGCTTCGATCGCGCGCCCCAGTGAGCGCCCGTTGTGAATGGTATAATTTGACATTGAAGTGTCGGCACGGCGGCCGTCGCGCCGCTGATCGGCGACGCGGGCACGCGCGCCGCCAAACGATCCCAGGATCGACCGGGTCGCTTCGGGCTCCGCGGCCATAGCTTCTGTTTGCCCCCTTTTCGGGCCCCGGATCGCGACGGTTGCTGCGACCCGCAACGCCTTCGCGGCCGGCGCCCTGATTAGTTGTTTCAGGAAAAAGGGTATTTCAGCCGGTGCCGGCCGGTCAACAATTTCCTGAAAGATTCCTTTCAGAATGATGCCGGCTGACATAAAAATATCAAAACGCGGCGGACCGGATCCTGCTCGGGGCAAGATCCGGCGAACGGCGGGTGGAGTTGGCACGATTCATGAGCGACGGCGCAGAGACGGTTTCCGAAGCGATCCGTTCCCGGTTCGCCGGTCTGACCCGGGCCGAGCGGCAGCTCGCGAACTCGCTCCTGGAAAATTATCCGGTCTCCGGGCTGGGCAGCATCACGACGGTGGCCGACAACGCCAGGGTATCGACGCCGACGGTTGTGCGGACGGTCAAGAAGCTCGGCTTTAAGGGGTTCCCGGAGTTTCAGGCACGCCTGCACCAGGAACTGGAAGCGGCGCTTTCCGACCCGATCGCCAAACACGAGCACTGGGCCTCCAATGCCCCGGAGGCCCATATCCTGAACCGCTTCGCCGATGCGGTCATATCGAATATGCGCCAGACCCTGACGCAGATCGACCCGGCGGATTTCGATGCGGCCTGCGCCCTCCTGGCGGACCAGAAGAGGTCGGTCCACCTGGTCGGCGGACGGATCACGCGGGCGCTGGCGGATTACTTCTTCACCCATATGCAGGTGATCCGCGACGACGTCACGCTCGTCGCGTCGAACTCCAATGCCTGGCCCCACTACGTCCTGAACATGAAGGATGGCGACGTGCTCGTTATGTTCGACATCCGGCGCTACGAGCATGCCATCTTCAAGCTTGCGGAGATGGCGCGTTCGCGCGGCGTGGCGATCATCCTGCTCACAGACCAGTGGGGCTCGCCCGTCTCCAAGCTGGCGCAGCACACCTTCAACATGCACATCGAGGTGCCGTCCGCCTGGGACACCTCGGTCGTGACGCTGTTCGTCGTCGAGGCGATGATCGAGGCCGTCCAGTCGGTTACCTGGGGCACGACGCGGGATCGGATGCGCGAGCTCGAATCCCTGTTCGACGCGAGCCGGCTGTTCAAGAAGTTCGTCTAGCGCGGCCCGGGCCGAGAGGCGGCCGACTCGGGGGAGGCGAGAGCCCAACCCGAATCATAGGACCGGGGCCGATTCGGACCGCGACTCGGGTCGCGACTCGGGCGAATCGGCCGCCGCGCGCGTTTCCGCGTTAGGTGCGACTCCGGGCCCGTCGCTAAAGTGCCGACCGATGAGTCGGCGGCTGCTCTTCTCGATTTTGGGGCTTCTCTTCGTTGGGGCGGGCACGCTCTCGGCACAAACCGACCTGCTCAAGGCGTATCAGGACCGCGGCCGCATGCTGTCCAAGCTGTCGAAGCCCGAGCAGGCCCTGCCGTATTTCCTGATGGCCCTGGAAATGGCGGAGCAGGAGTATGGCCCCGACAGCCCGGAACTCGTGCCGCTGTTGAACGACCTCGCCGACAGCTACGCCCAGCGGCGCAACTTCGTGGACGCGGAGCCATTGCTGCTCCGCTCGCTCGATATCCAGGAGAGCCGCCTCGTCGACCTGCAGGCCCATGCGGCCCATACCGTCGGCGCCCTGGCGAAGATCTACGAAGAGACCGGCCGGCCGGGCGCGGCGGCGACGCTCTACCGCCGCATCCTCGACCGCTGGCAGCCGACCCTGGGCCCGGACAACCCCGAGGTGCGGAACGCGCGGCGGCGCCTGGCGGCCCTAGCCGAAGCACAGGAAAGGGAGGCGCCGCCCAAGAAAGCGCCTCCGCCGATCAAAATACCGGGTACCGAACCCGCCTATCTCGTCCACATCACGTCGATCCGCGATCCGGCCAAGGCCGAGCAGGAATGGCACCGCCTGCAGCGCATCTATCCCGACCTGCTGGCCGGCCTGTCGTTGAGCGTCACCCGGGTCGATCTGAAGGACCGCGGGATCTACTACCGGATCCACGCCGGGCCGCTCACCAAATCCGGAGCGGAACGTCTCTGCACCGAGATCGCCGCCCGCGGCGCCTGGTGCGCCGTCGTCAAGGCGCCGGAGATTTCCGCCGCGCCGCCGACCGTCCGTCCGGCCGCCCCACCGCCAGCGCCCAAGCCCAAGCCAGAGGCGGCGCCCGCGGTGCCCACCGCGGAACCCACCGGAGCCTACCGCATCCACCTGACCTCGATCCGCGACCCGGCCAAGGCCGAGGAGGAGTGGCACCGCCTGCAGCGGATCTACCCCAAACTGCTGCGCGGCTTGAGCCTAAGCGTCGAGCGGGCCGACCTCGGGCCGGAGCGCGGCGTCTATTTCCGCATCGAAGGCGGGCCGCTCAGCCGCGCCAAGGCGCACCGGCTGTGCGCGGCCTTCGCCAAGCGCGACATCTGGTGCCGCGTCGTGCCGCCGCCCGGCAACAGCGCCGAGGCGGCCCAGCGGGTCGCAGCGCAGCGTCTCCGCGAACGGCGGCCGGGGCCGCGGGGCACTCGCCGGCGGCGGCGTGCCGTCCTGCTGCGCCGCCGCGCCCGCGGCCGCGGCGAAGCGCCGGAGCGGGCCTGCCGCCGGGTCCCACGACGGCGCTAGAGTCGGGTTGCGCAGAGAAAGGTGATCTGGCCGATCTCCGCCCGGCGGGCATCCTGCGTCGCGACGAAGTCGGCGAGCCGGCCCTCGGCGTCGAGCGCTCGCAGGCGTGCCAGCGCGGCGTTCAGCTCGTCCGCCGAGGCGAGCGCCCAGAGCGAATCGCCGGCCCGCCAGGCCGGGTCGAAGGGCCCGCGTCCGTCGAAGTAGGCCGGTCCCTGGCAAACGTCGTCGAGCGGTGCGAAGCGGCCGCGGAGGGTCAAGCCCGCTTCGATCAGGGCTTCGCCCAAGGTCTCCAGCGGGATGAATCGGGCGCGGAAGGCGGCCGCGGCGCGCGGCACCAGGGCGCTGTACCAATAGCCGTCGCGCAGCTGATGCTGGCCGCAATGGTTGCAGACCAGGATGCCGCCCGGCTTCAACACCCGCGCCAGTTCCGCGACCGCACGGCGCAGGACGGGAAAGCCCCTGTCGCCGGCGGTGTCCAGGTGATGCAGCACCTGGTTGATCATGACGGCATCGAAGGTCGCGTCGGCGAAGGGCAGGGCGGTGACCGGGGCGCGCTGGAATGCGATGCGCCCGGCGGCGGCCTGCGCGGCCAGCTTGGCGCGGGCCTGCGCCAGCATGCCGGCACTCAGGTCGACCGCCTCGATGCGGCCGACCGCGCCGACGATCGCCTGGGCGTAGGCGCCGGTGCCGCATCCCGCGTCGAGGACATGAAGCTCGCCGAGCGGCTTCGCGTGACGCGCCAAACAGCCGAGCACGATCTCGCTGCCGACCGGCACGCGGGTCGCGTCGTAGTGCGCGCTGGTCGTGTCGTACTTTTCGTAGACGCTCATGAACTGTCTCTGCGGGCCGATCCGGCGGGTCGCTCAGGCGACGTTAGCCGATGTCCCGGCCGGTGCAAAACGCCGTTCTGTCGGCACGTCGTGCACCTTGCGACGATATTGGGCGGCGGCGCCCGAGGGGAGTAAACTGCGAGTCGACGGGACCGGCCACCGCCCGTGGCGGGGATCCCCTTGCGTTGCAACCTGAGGGGGGCGCATGTGCCGCTTCTTGATCTATCACGGCCGGGCCATGTTCATGTCGGACCTGCTGACGCGGTCCGAACAATCGCTGATCCGGCAGAGCTATCAGGCGCGCGAGCGCGAGGAGCCGCTTAACGGCGACGGATTCGGGGCCGGCTGGTACATGCCGGAGATCGACGAGTTACCCTGCGTCTTCACCAGCACGCGCCCGGCCTGGAGCGACCGCAACCTCTTTCGCCTGGCCGATAAGATTCGCTCCGGCTGCATCTTCGCGCACGTGCGCGCCGCCTCGCCGGGCCTCATGGTCAGCGAGGCCAACTGCCATCCGTTCCGCTACGGCCGCTTCCTGTGGATGCACAACGGCGCGATCGCCGACTTCCGCAGGGTCAAGCGGCGGCTGCGCGAGTCGCTAAGCGATGCGACCTACGACGCCATCGAGGGGACGACGGATTCGGAGCACGCCTTCGCCGTCTTTCTCGACCGCATGCTGCCGCGCGGCGAAGAATATACCGTCGACGATCTGACCGCGGCCATGGTCGATACGATCGACCGGCTCAACGGCTGGACCCAGGAGGCCGGGGCGAACGAGCCCTCGCGGTACAACTTCGCGGTCACGGATGGCCGGCACGTGGTGGCCACGCGCTATGCCAGCGGTTCCGACGGGCATCCGGAAACCCTCTACGTATCCTCGGGCGAGCGCTTCGAGAACGTCGAGGGCCGCTACCGTATGCTCGCGGCGGACGGCCAGGTCGAGGCGGTGATCGTTGCCTCGGAGCCGCTCACGGAGGAACGCGAGGATTGGACCCTGGTCCCGCCCAACACCATGGTCGTGGTGTCGCCGGACTTCGAGGTCCGGATGCAGCCCCTCGCCTGACCGCTTCAGGCGACGCGGTCCGGCGGCGTCTTGCCGGCGAAGAAGGCTTCGGCGTTCTCGACCACGCGCATGCCCATGGCGACGCGCGTCTCGAGCGTCGCGCTGCCGAGGTGCGGCAGCAGCACCACGTTCTCCATCTTGGTCAGCGCCGGCGTCACCTTGGGCTCCCGTTCGTAGACGTCGAGGCCCGCGCCGGCGATGGTGCCGGCCGCCAGCGCCTCGACCAGCGCCGCCTCGTCGACCACGTCGCCGCGCGCGGTATTGATCAGGAAGGCGCCCCGCTTCATGGCCTTGAAGCGCGCCGCGTTCATCAGGTGCCGGTTGGCGCCGCCTCCGGGGCAGTGCAGCGAGACGAAATCGGCCTCCGCCAGCACCTGCTCGATGGTGTCGCGCCGCTCGGCGCCCAGCGCCTTGCAGGTTTCGGCGTCCGGCGGGTACTCGTCTAAGAAGACCACCCGCATGCCGAAGCCGCCATGGCCGCGGGCGGCGACGGCCCGGCCGATGCGGCCCATGCCGATGATGCCCAGGGTCTTGCCGGTGATCTGCGTGCCCATCATGTGGGTCGGCCGCCAGCCGGTCCATGCGCCGTTGCGCAGGTGGCGCTCGCCCTCGCCAGCGCGGCGCGCCACCATGAACAGCAGCGTCATCGCCAGGTCCGCGGTCGCGTCGGTCAGCACCTCGGGCGTGTTGGTCACCACCAGGCCGCGGCTCTTGGCCGCTTCGAGGTCGATGTGGTTGAAGCCGACGCCGTAGTTGCCAAGCAGGCGCGCCGCCATCGGCTCGGCCGACAGCACCGCCGCGTCGATGCGGTCGGACACCGTCGGAAACACCGCGTCGGCCGAGGCAAACGCGGCCTTGAGCTCGTCCTGCGACAGCGGCGTGTCGTCGCTGTTGAGTTCGGCGTCGAAAAGTTCGGTCAGGCGCTGCTCGACCGCCTCGGGCCAGCGGCGCGTCACGATCACCTTGGGCTTGCTCATATCGGCTCCGTCACGTGCGAAAGGGCCCGGCGGTCGCCCGCCGGGCCCGGATTCGGTGGCTGCCGCCCTACATCGCCGCGGTGGCGGCGCGGCTCATGTCGACGGGGCGGGCGGTAGCGCGGTAGTGCTCCTGCGCCGCGGCGACGCCGCTGCCCGGCGCGACCCGGATGCCGAGGTCGCGCATCGCCATCTCGGCGCCGGAGAGCGCCGAGAGGACCATGAGCTCGTTGAGGCTGCCCAGGTGGCCGATGCGGAAGACCTTGCCGGCGACCTTGGAGAGGCCGAGGCCGAGCGACAGGTTGTAGCGCAGGTAGGCGAGCTTCGCGACGTCGTTGCCGTCGAAGCCCTCCGGCACGCAGACCGCGCTGACCGTGTCCGAGTACCACTTCGGCTCCTTGGCGCAGAGCCCGAGGCCCCAGGCGCCGACCGCCCGGCGCACGCCCTCGGCGAGGCGGTGATGCCGGGCGAAGACGTTCTCCAGGCCCTCCTCGAGCAGCATGTCGACCGAGGCCTGCAGGCCGCGCAGCAGGGTGGTGGCCGGCGTGTAAGGGAAGTAGCCGTCCTTGTTGGTGCGCATCATGTCGCCGAAGTCGAAGAAGCAGCGCGGGCACTTGGCGGTCTTGTAGGCCTCGAGCGCCTTCTGGCTGGCGGCGACGATGGCCAGGCCGGTCGGCAGCATGAAGCCCTTCTGCGAGCCGCTGACCGCCAGGTCGACGCCCCACTCGTCCATGCGGAAGTCGATGCTGGCGATCGAGCTGACCCCGTCGACGTAGAGCATCGCCGGATGCTTGGCCGCGTCGAGCGCCTTGCGCACGCCGGCGATGTCGCTGGCCACGCCGGTCGCGGTCTCGTTGTGGCAGGCCAGCACGGCCTTGATCTTGTGCTCCTTGTCGGCCGCCAGGCGCTCGGCGTAGATCTCGACCGGCACGCCCTCGCCCCATTCGACGTCGATCTCCTCGACCTCCAGGCCGTGGCGCTGGCACAGGTCGATCCACAGATGCGAGAACTGGCCGAAGCGCGAGGCCAGCACCCTGTCGCCGGGCGACAGGGTGTTGGTGATCGCGGCCTCCCAGCCGCCGGTGCCGGAGCCGGGAAAGATGAAGACATGGCCGGTCTCGGTCTTGAAGACCTTCTTGAGGTCGGAGAACAGCTTGATCACGAAGGGCGGGAAGTCCGGAGCTCGCTGGTCCTCCAGGGCGATATCCATGGCCAGCCGCAGGCGCTGCGGCAGGTTGGTCGGTCCCGGGATGAAAAGTGAATTCTGACCAGCGATCATGCTGCGTCCCTCCCTATTCGCGAGTGGGGGTTTCCAAATGCACCGATCCGGAAACTCCGGATCAGGCCCGTCATAAACGGCAACTCGAACCTGCGGCACTAAGCTGAAAGCGACCTTCGGCGCTCTCGGACCGGCAAATTTCGGGCGCCGGCTTTTGGTGCTCCGCTGCGGGCGCTTATTTTCCTAGCTTAGGCAGGTGCGCAGTAGCCGTTAACTGGTATACCACATCCCACTAACGTATTTCAAATATTGAGTCCGTTGACCGTATAAAAATCTCCGGAACCCGCATCATTCGGCGGCTTTTCTGGGTACTCCGGGCCGCTGGCGGGCGGTCAGGCGGGCGTCACCGGCGTGGTCCAGGCGGGGTCCTCGTGCAGCTGCCAGTAGAGCCCTGTCACCTGCCCGGTGACCGGTCCCGGGCGGCCGTCGCCGATCGGCTGCCCGTCGATCTCGGTGATCGGCATGATCCCGCCGGCGGTCGAGGTGAGAAAGACCTCGTCGGCCCGCCGCAGATGCTCGACCGGCAGGGGCGCGACGGCGACCTCGAGGCCGAGCCGCCGACAGATCTCGATGGCCGTCGCCCGGGTGACGCCCTCGAGAACGCCGAGATCGGGTGTCCGCACGCGGCCCCCGCTGACGGCGAAGACGTTGAAGCCCGGCCCCTCGGACACGTTGCCGGCGCCGTCGGTCAGGATGACGTTCTCCCGGCCGGCGTCGTAGGCTTCGAACAGGCCGGCCACCAGGTCGAGCCAGTGGTAATTCTTCACCGTGGGATCGACCGAGTCCGCCGGGATGCGCCGCACCCGGGAGATCGCTACGCTCAGGCCCCGCTCGCGCTGGGCCTCGTCGGCGATCCAGCCGAAGGGAATGGCGAAGGCGATGAAGGTGTTCTCCGCATCGCGCGGGTCGCGGCTGAAGGTCGGCGAGCGGCCGCGCGTGCAGATCATCTCCACGTAGGCGTCCCTCAGGCCGGAGCGGCGCACGCATTCCCGCAGCACCTCGGTCAGCCCCGCGCGGTCGAAGGGCAGGCGCATGCGCAGCCGCGTCACCGAACGCAGGAAGCGGTCGAGGTGGGCGTCGAGGCGGAAGAACCGGCCGTGCCAGACGTGCACCACGTCGTAGGTCGCGTCGGAGCGCAGAAAGCCCCAGTCGAGGACCGATATCCTGGCCTCCGAAATCGGTCGGAAGTCTCCGTCCAGATAGGCGACGCCCGGCGGGAATCCCGCGAGCGTCTCGGCCTCTGTCGCTTCGCTCACAGGTTTCGGCATGATCACGTGTCTCGCTGGGCCATGGCAGTCCGTCGTCGATCCTATGCCGTCGCGCTGCCCCGCGTCGACTCGGGAGCGCCGGGGGAGGGGCGGGGGCTGGCCTGGCGCCCGGCCCCGCGCTACAGCTAGCCGGACAAGACGGGGAGGACACCCATGTTCGAAAGCGGTCTGCTGGCCGGCAAGCGAATCCTGATCACCGGCGGCGGCAGCGGCCTCGGCAAGGCGATGGGCCGGCGCATGCTCGAGCTCGGCGCGACGCTGGCGATCTGCGGCCGGCGCCAGGCCGTGCTGGCGGAGACGGCCGCCGAGTTCGAGGCCGCGTTTCCCGGCCGCTGCCATTGGCGGGTCTGCGACATCCGCGATCCCCAGGCGGTCGAGGACATGACGGCCGCCTTCTGGGCCGAAGGGCCGCTCGACGGGCTGGTTAACAACGCCGCCGGCAACTTCGTCGCCCGCAGCGAGACGCTGTCGCACCGCGCCGTCGATGCGGTACTCGGCATCGTGCTGCACGGGACCGCCTACGCCACCCTCGCCTGCGGCAAGCGCTGGATTGGCGAAGGCCACCCGGGCACGGTGCTCAGCATCGTCGCCACCTATGCCTGGACCGGCTCCGGCTACGTCGTCCCCTCGGCGATGGGCAAGGCCGGCGTCCTCGCCATGACGCGCAGCCTGGCCGCCGAGTGGGGCGGCAAGGGCGTCCGCCTCAACGCCATCGCGCCGGGGCCGTTCCCGACCGAGGGCGCCTGGCAGCGGCTGGTGCCGAACCCCGAGATCGAGGCCGCCTGGCGCAAGCGGGTCCCCGTCGGGCGCTTCGGGCGCCATGAGGAGCTCGCCGACCTGGCGGCCTACCTGGTGTGCGACCGGGCCGGATTCATCAACGGCGAGGTGGTGACCATCGACGGCGGCGAATGGATAAAAGGCGCCGGGCAGTTCAATCTCATGGAGGATCTCAGCGAGGCCGATTGGGCGGCCATGCGCGGCAAGGGGCGCGAGTAGGAGAACGCCATGGGCGGCGCCGTCGGACCTGACGATCTCCTCGATCTCGCGCGCTATCCGCTGCACGACCTTGGCGGGGCGCGCGGACGGGCGCTGCTGGCCGCGGCGCGGGCGCGGTTCGCGGCCGAGGGCGTGCTGACCTTGCCGGGCTTCGTCGCTTCGCCGGCGATCGCCGCGCTCGGTCGCGAGATCGAGCCGCTGCTGCCGCAGGCCTACTACTGCGCCCAGAACCACAACCCCTACCTGGTTCCGGACGATCCGGCGCTGCCCCCCGACCACCCGCGCAACCGGCCCCAGGTCAGCGACAAGGGCTGCCTTGCCGACGATCTCATCCCGCCGGCTTCGGCGCTGCGTCGGCTGTACGACTGGCCGCCGCTGCGCGCCTTCCTGGCCGCGCTGCTCGGCGTCCCGGCGCTTCACCGCTACGACGATCCGCTCGGCTCGCTCAACGTGAACATCTTTCGCGAGGGCCAGCAGCTCGGCTGGCACTTCGACAATGCCGATTTCGCGACGACGCTGATGCTGCAAGTGCCCGAGGCCGGCGGGGCCTTCGAGTACGTACCCGCGATCCGCACGCCGGAGGACGAGAATTACCCGGCGGTGGCGGAGGTTCTCGCCGGCGCGGGACGCGCGGTCCGGCGGCTCGACATCGCGGCCGGGACGCTGGTGCTGTTCCGCGGCCGCTACGCCCTGCACCGGGTCGCGCCGGTCGTCGGCCCGCGCCTGCGCCTGATCGCGGTGCTCAGCTACGATACCCGCCCGGGCGTCATGCTGAGCGAGCATACGCGGCGCCTGTTCTACGGGCGCGCCGCCTGAGCCCGCCCACCGATTGTCGCTTCCCGACGGCGGCGCTAGACTCGCCGGTTCCGTCGCCCAGGCGGGCGACGCCGGACAGTGCAGGACGCCGCGACCCTCCATGCCCCTCGACGCCAGCGCCAAGACCGAGATCGTCCATTCGGCCTGCCCGCACGACTGCCCCTCGACCTGCGCGCTCGAGGTCGAGCGGTTGTCGCCGACGCGCGTCGGCAAGCTGCGCGGCGCGCGCGACAACCCCTACACGGCCGGTGTGATCTGCGCCAAGGTCGCCCGCTATGCCGAGCGCGTGCACCATCCGGACCGCCTCAAGACGCCGCTGCGGCGGATCGGCGAGAAGGGCGCCGGGGCCGCCGCCTTCGCGCCGCTCGGCTGGGACGACGCCCTCGACGCGGTGGCCGAGGGCCTGCTGAAGGCCGAGCAGCGCCATGGCGCCGAGGCGGTCTGGCCGTACTTCTACGCCGGCACCATGGGCCTGGTGCAGCGCGACGGGATCGAGCGCCTGCGCCACGCCAAGCGCTATTCCCGCCAGCATTCCACGATCTGCACCTGCCTGGCCGACGCCGGCTGGCTGGCCGGTGCGGGCGCGCGGCGTGGCGTCGACTCGCGCGAGATCGCCAAGGCCGACCTGATCGTGGTCTGGGGCGGCAATCCCGTGTCGACCCAGGTCAACGTCATGACCCACATCGCCCGTGCCCGGAAGGCGCGCGGCGCCAAGCTGGTGGTTGTCGATCCCTACCGTACCGGCACGGCGCAGCAGGCCGACGTCCACCTCATGCCCAAGCCCGGAACCGACGGCGCGCTGGCGGCGGCGGTGATCCACGTATTGTTGGCCGAGGGCTTCGCCGACCGCGACTATCTGGCCCGCCTGACCGACTGGGACGACGAGATGGAGGCGCACTTCGCCGCCCGCGACCCGGAATGGGCCGCCGCGATCAGCGGCGTCCCGGCCGAGCAGATCGTCGCCTTCGCGCGCCTCTACGGCGCCACGAGGCGCAGCTTCGTCCGCATCGGCTACGGCTTCTCGCGCTCGCGCAACGGGGCGGCCAACCTGCACGCCGTGTCCTGCCTGCCGGCAGTGACCGGCGCCTGGCGGTACGAAGGCGGCGGGGCGCTCTACGCCAACACCGCGGTCTACCCGCTCGACCGCACGCTGATCGAGGGCCGCGACCGCCTCGACAAATCGGTCCGCTGCCTCGACCAGTCGCGCATCGGGCCGATCCTCTGCGGCGATACGCGCGACCTCGGCGACGGCCCGCCGGTTGCGGCGCTCTTCGTGCAGAACACCAACCCGATGATGGTCTGCCCCGAAACGCACAAGGTGCGCGCCGGCTTCGCGCGCGACGATCTCTTCATCTGCGTGCACGAACAGTTTCTCACCGAGACGGCGGCGATGGCCGACATCGTGCTGCCGGCGACGATGTTCCTCGAGCACGACGACATCTACACCGGAAGCGGCCACAGCTTTCTGCAGGTCACGCGCAAGGTGATCGAACCCTACGCCGAATGCCGCAGCAATCATCGGGTGATCTGCGCCCTGGCCGCGCGGCTCGGCGCCGAGCATCCCGGCTTCGCGATGAGCGAATGGGAGATCATCGACGCAACGCTGGCCGTGTCGGGTTTGCCCGATGCCGACTCCTTCTACGCGCGGCACTGGCTCGATTTTGCGCTCCCCTTCGAAACGGCGCATTTCCTGGACGGCTTCGGCCACGGTGACGGGCGCTTCCATTTTCGGCCCGACTGGGCCGCGGTCGGCCGCGATCCGACACCCATGCCGCGCCTGCCCGACCACTGCGCGATCGTCGACGCCGCGGATGCCGAGCACCCCTTCCGCATGGTGACGGCGCCGGCGCGCACCTTCCTCAACAGCACCTTTACCGAGACGCCGGGCAGCCGCGCGCGCGAGGTCCGCCCGACGATCATGATCCACCCGACGGCCTGCACGCGGCTCGGCATCGCCGAAGGCGACCGGGTGCGTATCGGCAACCGCCTGGGCAGCGTCGTGCTGCACGCCAAGCCCTTCGACGGGCTGCAGTCCGACGTCGTCGTGGTCGAAAGCATCTGGCCGAACGCTGCGTTCGAGGAGGGCATCGGCATCAACAGCCTGGTGAGCGCGGATCCCGGCCCGCCGCGCGGCGGCGCGGTGTTCCACGACACGGCAATCTGGGTGCGGCCGGCATGATCGAGCAGTCCGGCAAGGACCGGCCGCATATCCTCGTGCTCGGCAACGAGAAGGGCGGCTCCGGCAAGTCGACGACGGGCATGCACCTGATCGTCGCGCTGCTCAAGCGCGGCTACCGGGTCGGCAGCATCGACCTCGACGCGCGCCAGGGCAGCCTGTCGCGCCTGATCGAGAACCGCACCGGCTATGCCGAGCGCAGCGGCCGCTCGCTCGAGCTGCCGCAGCACCGCCGCGTGTTCCGCTCCGAGGCCGAGGTGCGCAGCGCCGCCCGCTACGAGGAGCGCCAGGCCCTCGACGAGGCCCTGGAGGCGCTGGTCGACTGCCATTACATCGTCATCGACACCCCGGGCAGCGACAGCTACCTATCGCGCCTCGGCCACACCTGCGCCGACACGCTCATCACGCCGCTCAACGACAGCTTTCTCGATCTCGACCTGCTGGCGCGCATCGACCACGAAGGCAAGCGCGTCCTGGCGCCCAGCCTGTACAGCCAGATGGTCTGGGAGCAGCGCCAGCAGCGCGCCGTGGCGAAGCTGGCGCCGATCGACTGGGTGGTGATGCGCAACCGCCTGAGCCACATTGACGCCCGCAACAAGCGCGAGATCGGCTTCCTGCTGGAACAGCTCGGCAAGCGCATCGGTTTCCGCCTCGCGCCCGGGTTCGGCGAGCGCGTGATCTTCCGCGAGCTGTTCCCCAAGGGGCTCACGCTGCTCGACCTGCGGGACGGCGAAACGGGCGTGGCGCTCAACATGAGCCACGTCGCCGCCCGCCAGGAAGTGCGCGCCCTGCTGCAGGCGATCGGCCTGCCGCCGCTCCGGCCCGCCGTCGCCGCTGGCGCGAGCTGACCGGCGGCCCCATCTTATAATGGCGAGGGTGTAGGGACATGACCGGCGGAAAGAAGGACGACAGCAGGCTGCCGAGCGACCAATCCTCGGCCGCGCAGGTGCAGGAGTTCCTCAGCAAGGTCGCCGCCGCCTCGGCGCCGCGCCCGGAGGGCGCGCGGGGGCGGCTGATCTTCGCCATGGATGCGACCGCCAGCCGGCAGCCGACCTGGGACCGCGCCAGTCATATCCAGGCCGAGATGTTCAGCGAGACCGCCGCGCTCGGCGGCCTGGACATTCAGCTGGTGTTCTACCGGGGCTTCGGCGAATGCCGTGCGAGCCCGTGGGTCTCCAACTCCAAGGAACTGCTGCGGCGCATGACGGCGGTCGGCTGCCGGGCCGGCCAGACGCAGATCGCCAAGGTCCTGCGGCACGCCGTGAAGGAGACCAAGGCGAAGAAGGTGGGGGCCCTCGTCTTCGTCGGCGACTGCTGCGAGGAGGACGTCGACCGCCTCGGCCAGCTGGCCGGCGAGCTCGGCCTGCTCGGCGTACCCTGCTTCATGTTTCACGAGGGCGGCGACCCCATCGCGCGACTCGCCTTCTCGGAGATCGCGCGCCTGACCGGCGGGGCGTACTGTCCCTTCGACGCCAACAGCGCGCAGCAGCTCCGCGACCTGCTCTCGGCCGTGGCGGTCTACGCCGCCGGTGGACGGGCGGCCTTGCTCGACTATGGCGGGCGCAAGGGCGGCGTCGTGCGGCAGCTCACCCATCAGGTCAAGTGACCGGACCGGGGGGAGCGCCGGCATGATCGCCTATTTCCTGCTCGGCATCTGCCTGCTGGTCGGCGTGGTCCTGATCGCGCGCTGGTTCGCCACCACCGAGCCCAGGCGCGTCGTGCTGCTGCTGCGCTGGGCCGCCGCGGTTCTCGGATTGATCGTCGGCGCCGCCCTGCTGTGGGGCGGGCGCGACGCCTGGGCCATGGTGGCGATCCCGATGCTGATCCCCCTGGCCATGCGCTGGCGTGCGCTGTGGCACCGCATGAAGGCCGCCCAGGGGCCGATCCCGGGGCAGACCTCGCAGGTCGAGACGCGGTTCCTGCGCATGACGCTAGATCACGACAGCGGTGCGATGGACGGCATGGTGATCGCGGGCGCCTACCAGGGCCAGCAGCTCGGTGCGCTGTCGCTCCAGGACCTCGTCGCGCTGTGGCGCGAATGCCGGAGCGCCGATACCCAGTCCGCGGCGGTGCTCGAGGCCTATCTCGACCGCGTCCACGGCCAGGACTGGCGCGAGGCCGCCGGCGGCGGGACCGAGGGTGGCCGGGAGGCGCCGCGCGGCGCGGCCGGCGGCCCGATGAGCCGCGAGGAGGCGCTGGAGATCCTGGGGCTGGACGCCGACCCGAGTCGCGAGGCGATTCTCTCCGCCCACCGCCGCCTCATGCAGAAGGTCCACCCGGACCACGGCGGCTCCAACTACCTGGCCGCCAAGATCAACGAGGCCAAGGACTTGCTGCTGCGAGGCTGACCCGCCGGGCCGGGCGGCCCGGGGCGACCATGGGGCGACCAGGGGGCGGCCCGGCCGGCTTGTGCCGCGGCGCGCGCCTGTGGCATTACAAGCGCACCCGCAGCGCGCCGCGCGCCATCGAGTCGCCCTTCGCATGCCCGCACCCGTCCGCAAGGCCATCTTTCCCGTCGCCGGCCTCGGCACGCGTTTCCTGCCGGCCACCAAGGCACTGCCCAAGGAGATGCTGCCGGTGGTCGACAAGCCGCTCATCCAGTACGCACTGGAGGAGGCCCGCGACGCCGGAATCGAGGAGTTCATCCTGGTGACGGGGCGCGGCAAATCGGCGATCGAGGATCATTTCGATCACAGCTACGAGCTGCAGGACGTTCTTCAATCGCGCCGCAAGACGGCGGAGCTCGACCTGGTCAAGGGCCTGCTGTTCGACCCCGGCCAGGTGTTCTACACCCGCCAGCAGGAGCCGCTCGGCCTCGGCCATGCCGTATGGTGCGCGCGGCACATGGTGCACGACGAGCCGGTCGCGGTCGTCCTGGCCGACGACCTGGTGATGGCGCGGACGCCCTGCCTGCGGCAGATGATCGAGGCCCATGCCGAGGTCGGCGGCAATCTGGCAGCGGTGATGGACGTGCCGCGCGAACAGACCGACCGCTACGGCATTCTCGACGTGACCTCGGACGACGGCCGCCTCGCCGCCGCGCGCGGCCTGGTCGAGAAGCCGAAGCCGGCCGATGCGCCGTCGACGCTGTCGATCATCGGCCGCTACATCCTCGATCCGGCGGTCTTTGCCGAGCTCGACGGCCAGGAGGCCGGCGCCGGCGGCGAGATCCAGCTCACCGACGCGATGGCGCGCACCATCGGGCGCGTCCCCTTCCATGGCCTGCGCTTCGAGGGGCGGCGCTTCGATTGCGGCAGCAAGGCCGGATTCCTCGAGGCCAACGTGGCCTTCGCCCTGGAGCGCGACGACCTGCGCGACGATGCGCAGGACATTCTGCGGCGCTATGCCGCGGGCGGCGCCGCGACGTGACGTTGCGTCGCGGGAGGAGGTAGTTCATGCGGATCGCGATGATCGGCACCGGCTATGTCGGCCTGGTCTCGGGCGCCTGCTTTTCCGAGTTCGGCATCGAGGTAGCGTGCGTCGACAGGGATGCGGGCAAGATCGAACGTCTGGCGCGCGGCGAGATTCCGATCTACGAGCCGGGACTCGAAGATCTGGTTGCGCGCAATGCCGGCGACGGCCGGCTGTCATTCACCACCGACCTGGCCGCCGCGGTGCGCGCGGCCGACGCGGTCTTCATCGCCGTCGGGACGCCCAGCCGGCGCGGCGACGGGCACGCCGACCTGACCTACGTGTTCGACGCGGCCCGCGAGATCGCCGCGGCGCTCGAGGGCTACACCGTGATCGTTACCAAGTCGACCGTCCCGGTCGGCACCGGCGCCGAGGTCGAAGACGTGATCCGCGCGGCCCGGCCCGACGCCGACTTCGACGTGGCCTCGAACCCCGAGTTCCTGCGCGAAGGCTCGGCGATCAATGATTTCCTGCGCCCCGATCGCGTGATCATCGGCACCGAATCGCCGCGCGCGCGCGACGTGCTGCGCTCGGTCTACCGGCCGCTCTATCTCAACGAGACGCCGATTCTCTTCGCCAATCGAGAGACCGCCGAGCTCGCCAAATACGCCGCCAATGCCTTCCTTGCGACCAAGATCACCTTCATCAACGAGATCGCGGATCTCTGCGAGCGGGTCGGCGCCGACGTGCACGAAGTCGCGCGCGGCATCGGCCTGGACGGTCGGATCGGGCGCAAGTTCCTCCATCCCGGGCCGGGCTACGGCGGCTCCTGCTTCCCGAAGGACACCCTGGCGCTGGTCCGCACCGCGGCGCAGGCCGGCACGCCGCTGCGCATCGTTGAAACGGTCGTCGACGTGAACGCGGCCCGCAAGCGGCACATGGCGGAGCGCGTGATCGCGGCTTGCGACGGCAGCGTGAGCGGCAAGACCGTGGCCGTCCTGGGCCTGACCTTCAAGCCGAACACCGACGACATGCGCGAGGCGCCGAGCCTGGAGATCGTCCCGGCGCTGATCGCCGCCGGCGCCCGGGTCCGGGCCTACGATCCTGCCGGCATGGCGGAAGCGAAGAATCTGCTCGACAGGGTCGAGTGGTGCGAGGGCGAATACGAGACCATGCAGGACGCGGACGCCCTGGTCATCGTGACCGAATGGAACGCCTTCCGCGCCCTCGATCCGCAGCGCATCAGGGCGGCAATGCGCGCCCCCGTGGTCGTTGACCTGCGCAACGTCTTCGATCCGGCGACCATGGCGGCGGCAGGCCTGCGCTATACCTCGATCGGGCGCCCCGACCCCGGCGCGGCGATGAGCCCGAGGGCGAAGCGCGATGCCGGGTGACGGCGCGGGCCACCGCTTCGACCCCTCCATCCTGCGCGAATACGACATCCGCGGGATCGTCGGCGAGACCCTTTCGGCGGACGACGCACGGGCGCTCGGCCGAGCCTTCGGCACGGTCATGCGCCGGCGCGGCGGCACGCGGGTTGCGGTCGGCTACGACGGCCGCCTGACCTCGCCGGAGCTGGAGGCGGCGCTGGTCGAGGGGCTCTGCGCCTGTGGCCTGACCGTTTTGCGGATCGGCCGCGGCCCGACGCCGATGCTGTATTTTGCCGCCTACACCCTCGACGTCGCCGGCGGCGTGATGGTGACCGGCTCTCACAATCCGCCGGAGCACAACGGTTTCAAGTTGACGCTGGAGAAGCGCTCGTTCTTCGGACAGGACATCCAGGCGCTGGGCGGGATGGCCGCAGGGGGCGATTTCGAGAGCGGCGCCGGACGGGCCAAGGCCTATCCGGTCTTCGACGATTACGTGGCGCGCCTATTGGCCGACCTGCGGCCCGGCGGCCGGCCGCTCAAGGTCGCCTGGGACGCCGGGAACGGCGCCGCCGGCGATGCCATGGTCGCGCTGACGGCGCGCCTGCCGGGCGAGCACAGGCTGCTCAACGCGGAGATCGACGGCACCTTCCCGGCGCACCACCCCGACCCGACGGTGCCCGCCAATCTGGTTCAGCTGCAGAACGCGGTGACGGCCGAGGGCTGCGACCTGGGCATCGCCTTCGACGGCGACGGCGATCGCATCGGCGTGGTCGACGGCCGGGGGCGCATCCTCTGGGGCGACCAGCTCATGCTGCTGTTCGCCCGCGACATCCTGCGCGAGCGGCCCGGCGCCACCATCATCGCCGACGTCAAGGCGAGCCAGGCGCTGTTCGACGGCGTGGCGGCGGCCGGTGGCCGGCCGCTCATGTGGAAGACCGGGCATTCGCTGATCAAGAGCAAGATGGCGGAGGAGGGCGCGCCCTTTGCCGGCGAGATGTCGGCGCATCTCTTCTTCGCCGATCGCTATTACGGCTACGACGACGCGCTCTACGCGGCGGTGCGGCTGATCGACGCGCTGGCGCAGGGGCGGGAGAGCCTGGCCGCGTTTCGCGATTCCCTGCCGCAGCTGGTCAACACGCCGGAGATTCGCTTTCCCTGCCCGGCGGCGCGCAAGCCCGCGGTGGTCGCGGAGGTCAAGGAGCGCCTGGCCGCGCGCGGCGCCGAGGTCACGGCGATCGACGGCGTGCGCGTGCGCAACGACGACGGCTGGTGGCTCCTGCGCGCCTCGAACACGCAGGACGTGCTGGTGGCGCGCTGCGAGGCGCGAGACGAGGCGGGGCTGCGTCGCCTGATGGCCGATCTTGCCGGCGAGCTCGAAGCCAGCGACGTGGCGCTGCCCGAGGCCGTCACCGAAATGCTCGATTAGGCGCGCCGGCCGCTTCGGCCGCGGAGCGCGCCGACAGGCCCTAGTTCGTGGCCAGGGACACGACCGGCGAGCGCTGCGCCATATTGATTCCGACCTGGACCACGAGGCAGTCGAACTTGTCCGCCTTGAGCTGCCTGCAAGCCGAGCGGGCCTGCTCCTCCGTCAGCCCGGCGAGCCGCGCCCGGTAGATGCGCCCGCGCTGGCCCCGGATATCGGTGATGACGATCCGCGAACCGTCGAGCAGGTCGGGCACGCGGTGCGCCGCTTCCCTGGCCCGTTGCCTCGATCGCTCGGGCTGATAGAAGGCGCCGACCTGGACGCCCCAGATGTTGTCCGGCGTGAGGTCCTCGGCCGAACCCATCTCGACGGGCCCGTCGTCGATCTCGCTGTCCGCCGAGGGGGCGAGCGCCGCGTCGGTCGGCAGCGGCTCGAGCGACGCCAGCATGATGTCGGGCTTGCGCCGCGGCGGCTCAGGGACACTCTTCACGCCGCTCGCCATGGCCACCGCGAAGCCGCGGTCGAGCAGCCGGGCGATGTGCCGGTCGCGCGAGCGCGCCGTCTTGCCGCCGAACACCACGGCAACCAGGCGGCGCCCGTCGCGCACCACCGAGGCGACGAGGTTGAACCCGGAGGCGCGGATGTACCCTGTCTTGATTCCGTCGGTGCCGTCGTAGCGGCCGAGCAGGCGGTTGTGGTTGCGGTAGGAACGCCCCTCGTAGCTGAACTTGCGGGTCGAAAACAGCGAGTAATACTGCGGGAAGTCGTGAATCAGGGCGCGTGCCAGGGTCGCCATGTCGCGGGCCGTGCTCAGCTGGTGGCGGTTGGGCAGGCCGGAGGCATTGCGGAAATTGCTCCGCGTCATGCCGATCTCCTTCGCCTTACTGGTCATCTCGTGGCCGAAGCGGCGCTCGCTCCCGGCCAGCGCCTCGGCGACGACCACGGCGACGTCGTTGGCCGACTTGGTGATCAGCGCCAGGATGGCGTCCTCGACCGTGATGGTCTGGCCCGGCAGCAGGCCCAGCTTGGAGGGGGCCACGGCGGCGGCATGGCGCGAGACGGTCAGCTTCTGGTCCATCTTCAGCTCGCCGCGCTCGAGCGCGTCGAACACCATGTAGAGGGTCATCATCTTGGTCAGCGAGGCCGGATAGTTCCGGGTATCGGCGTTGACCTCGTGCAGGACCCGGCCCGTCGTGTCGTCGATGACGATCGAGGCGTAGCCCGCCCGCGCGACGCTTGGCAGCGCCAGCGCGACGGCGAGGAACAGAATCGCCGCGGCGGACCGCAGTCCTGGCAATCCGCGCGGCGCACGACTAAATGTATTCAGTCCAAGGAGTAACAACATCGCCCCCCGTCAGGTGTTAACCATAACTCCCTGATTCGTCAGGGATTCTATGCATTCGCCCAAGCTATGTCCAGATTAACCGAGATCCGCTTGCAAATTGGTTAAAAAGCCATGGTTTTTCAGCGCATTGTCCAGTTCCGCCGGAAACGGCTCCGGTTAATCCGAAGCGGGGCGCGGCGTTTCGCGCGCGCGGCGCCGGCCGCGCTTTCGGTCGCCGCCGCCGCATGGCTTGCCGGGTGCACCTACACCGGCGGCCTGGAGACGCCGGGAGTCACCAAGCTGGCATGGTTCAGCTATCTCAACGGCGACGACATCCGCGCCGCCTGCGGGCCGAACGCGCCGCTGCACTATCGCCTGGTGCGCAACGGCGGCTACAACGAGCAGCTGCGCGCCTACGAGGTCGTCGGCGACGGCGCCCAGGGCGCCTATCTGACGGCCCGGGTGCAGGAGGGGTCCGGCATCCCCATCGCGCGCCTGACCCTGGCCGATATCAAGGGGCCGGCCGGCTGGGTCCGCTCGCAGCGCCGCCTCGACGCCGCGGCGCTCGACCGCCTGGACGCGGCGCTGGCGTCGAGCGGCGCCTTCGGGGCGCCGCCGGATGGCCTGCGCCTCGCCTCCGAGCAGTTCTATTGGATCTTCGTTGGCTGCCGCGCGGGCAAGGTCTACTTCAACGCCTGGCTCTACCCCTCGCCGCGCTTCGAGCGGCTGCGTTTCCCCGAGGTCCTGCTGCAATACGACGACACCGGAATCCCGCCGAACCCGCTGCGTGAGGTGTCGCCGCTGCTGCAGGCGCGGCAGGGCGGCCGCTCGGAGGATCGGCCGCCGAGCTTCAATCTGCAGGTCGGCGCGGATGGGCTGGTGGGCCTGGCGCGGTTGCCCAAACTCTAGGGCGTTATCCGCCATGGCCCCCGGGCGCGCAGTTCAGTCGTCCTGGACCAGCGACAGGCGGGCGCCGTCGGTCGGCGGAATCAGGGCGTCGACCCAGGGTCCGTCGGGCATTTCGTCGGCCAGCCGGGTGATGTGCTCGTTCCACCACACGCGTTGGTCGCGCAGGTCGTCGTAGTCGTAGTGCACCTCGCGCCAGCGCGGCTCGGTCGCCGGCAGCACCAGCAGGTCGATCGGAAAGCCGACGTCCGCAGCCGAGGTGCGGCAGGAATCGAAGGACAGGTAGGCGAGCTTCAAGGCCGTCGTCAGCGGCGTCTCGACGCTGAGCGCGCGGTCGAGAATCGGTTTCCCGTAGGCCGTGTGGCCGATCGAAAGGTATGGCGTCCGCGGGTCGACCTCGATCCAGTTGCCTTCCGGGTAGACCAGGAAGATCGTCGGCTCCTTGTCGTCGGGAAGCCGGCCCGCGATCAGGCTGTGCAGGTCGAACGCCAGCGACGAGCTCTTGAGCGCCGCCCGGTCTTCGCGCGCCACGCGGCGCAGGCATTTGGCATAGAGTTCGACGGCGTCGAGCAAGCCGGCGGCGGCGCGGCCGTTGCGGGTTTCGAGCACGCGATCGAGATAAGCCAGCGTCTTGTCGCGCACCGAACGCAGGCCCGAGGTCATGATGCAGAACTGCGCGCCGGCCGCGCCGTGCAGCGAGACCTTGCGCGCGGCGGTCACCTGACGGCCGCTGGTGATCCGCCCGTCGGCGAGGCACACCAGACCGTCCTGCACCTTGATTGCCAGACAATAGGTCATCGCTCGTTCGTTCCCGTTTGCTCGGCACAGCCTCCCGGCGGCTCGCCGGGCCGCGAATCGGCGGCGAAACAGTGACATGCCGGTCGGCTTTCCGGCAAGCGCGACCGCTATCCGCGACGGTTGCGTCCGATATGCACCGGGCCACCGATTTGTCATGGTGCAACGCACAATGAATCCTTGACTGCGCCAGGCTGTTTGGCACAATCCGGAATTGTGCGATGCAGCATGTTCGGAGCGGCGGCCGGCCCGATCCGGGACCCCGGCTACGACGGGTAGGCCGCCTTTCGCCCGCGACGTGCAACCGAGACAAGACGGCGGAGATACCCGCCGAGGAGAGCGAACCATGCAAGACGATCTCAAAGACCAAACCGCCCGGACTGCGGATCCCCGGACCGTAGAAGGCCAGAAGTCCGCGCCCGAAAAGCCCGGCTTGGAGCTGCCCACCGTCGCGGCCGAAGCGCGCCGGCCCGCCGCAGCCGCCGAGAGGCCGGCGAAGGCGGCACGGCCCGCCGCGCCCTTGGCCCGGGCGTTGGAGCAGACGACGGCGCAGCCGGAAAAGACCGAGGCGGCCCGGCCGTCCCCGACGGCCGCGGCAGGTAAGCCGGCAAAATCCAAGGCCAAGCCGACGCCTCGCAAGCCCATGACGGCCCAATCCGCGGCCGTACGGGGTAAATCCCAGGCGGTGCAGCGCACAAAGACCGCGGCCGGACGCGAGGCCGCGCGCCCGGATTCGGCCCCGAAGCCGGTTGTTCCGGCCGCGGCGGCGCTCGGTCGCGACGGGCTCGCGGCCTGTGCCGAATGCGGGACGCGGGCGGCCAAGGGCTTCGAAACCTTGGGCAAGGAGGTTCTCACCTTCGGCCGCAGCACGCTCGACGCCAATGTCGCGCAGGCCAAGGCGCTCATGGCGGTGCGCAGCCTGGACGAGGCCGTTGCGCTGCAGAGCGAATTCGCCGGTGCCCAGTTCGGCGCCCTGATCGGCGAGGCGACGAAGCTGAGCCGGCTGACGGCGTCCCTGACGCAGGACGCCTGGGCACCGCTCAAGGTGCAGGCCGAGGCCGCGACCCGGCGATTCTCGCCTTCGAAGGCCGCCTGACGGACGATACCGCCGGCAGGATGCGGTGCAGCGGGCCCGGCAGGCGACTGCCGGGCCCGTTCGTTTTATTAACCTCGCGGGGCTAGGCTCGCTGCCGGTGCGGGTGACAGGAACCTTCGGGAAGGGGGTTTTCCGACGCGCGGGAATACCGATATGATTCCCTGTCAACCCGACGGGAGAGAATCGACAATCGACCGTACGCTACAGCCATGAGTCGCGAAGACAAGACCAAGGGAACCCCGCCCTCGACCAACGTCGTCGTGAAGACGCGTCCCAAGACCAAGATTCCCTCGATGTATAAGGTCTTGATGCTCAACGACGATTACACGCCGATGGAGTTCGTGGTTCATGTCTTGGAGAAGTTTTTCGGCAAGAATCGGTCCGATGCGACACGGATCATGCTGCACGTCCACCAGCGCGGGGTCGGGGTCTGCGGCGTCTTTACATATGAGATCGCCGAATCCAAAGTGACTGCGGTGGTCGACTACGCGCGGCGGAACCAACACCCGTTGCAATGCACATTGGAAAAGGATTAGGCAAGGGATGCTCTCGGGAAATTTGGAACAGACACTGCATCGCGCCCTGGCCTATGCGAACGAACGGCGCCATGAATACGCGACGCTGGAACACCTGCTGCTGTCCTTGACCGAGGACCCCGACGCGGTGGCGGTCCTGCGCGCGTGCGGCGTCGATATGGAGCGCTTGCGGGCCGACATCTTCGACTACATCGACAACGAGCTCTCCAACATGATCACCGCGCAGGTCGGCGACGCCAAGCCGACCGCCGGCTTCCAGCGCGTCCTGCAGCGCGCCGCGATTCACGTGCAATCCTCCGGGCGCGAAGAAGTGACCGGGGCCAACGTCCTCGTGGCCATGTTCTCCGAGCGCGAGAGCCATGCCGTCTATTTCCTGCAGGAGCAGGAGATGAGCCGCCTGGACGCGCTCAACTACATCAGTCACGGCATCGCCAAGGTGATCGGCCAGGACGAGGAGCGCACCGTCCACGGGGCCGACGACGAGAGCGCCGGCGAGAAGGTCGTGCGCAAGGGCCGCGAGGCGCTCGACGCCTATTGCGTCGACCTCAATGCCAAGGCCGGCCAGGGGCGGATCGATCCGCTGATCGGCCGTACCGACGAGATTGACCGCACCATCCAGGTGCTCTGCCGGCGCACCAAGAACAACCCGCTCTATGTCGGAGAGGCCGGTGTCGGCAAGACGGCGCTGGCCGAGGGCCTGGCGCGGCGCATCGTCGAGGGCGACGTGCCCGAGGTCCTGAAGGACTCGACGATCTTCGCGCTCGACATGGGCGCGCTGCTGGCCGGGACGCGCTATCGCGGCGATTTCGAGGAGCGTCTCAAGGCGGTGGTCTCGGAGCTCGATGCGCTCGAGGGGGCGATCCTCTTCATCGACGAGATCCATACCGTCATCGGCGCCGGCGCCACCTCGGGCGGCGCGATGGACGCCTCCAACCTGCTCAAGCCCGCACTGCAGAGCGGCAGCCTGCGCTGCATCGGTTCGACGACCTACAAGGAATACCGCAACTACTTCGAGAAGGACCGGGCGCTGGTGCGCCGCTTCCAGAAGATCGACGTCAACGAGCCCTCGATCGAGGACGCGGTGAAGATCCTGCGCGGCCTGAAGCCCTACTACGAGAAGCACCACAACGTGCGCTACACCAACGAGGCGATTCGCACGGCGGTGGAGCTTTCGGCCCGTTACATCGGCGACCGCAAGCTGCCGGACAAGGCGATCGACGTGATCGACGAGGTCGGTGCCTCCTTGATGCTGCTGCCCGAATCGAAGCGCCGCAAGACGATCGGCGTGAAGGAGGTCGAGGCGGTGGTCTCCAAGATCGCCCGCATCCCGGCCAAGAGCGTCTCCAAGGACGACCGCACGGCGCTCAAGAACCTGGAGCGTGACCTCAAGACCATGGTGTTCGGCCAGGACAAGGCCATCGGCGCGCTGTCGGCCTCGATCAAGCTGGCGCGCGCCGGCCTGCGCGAAGCCGACAAGCCGATCGGCTCCTATCTTTTCTCGGGGCCGACCGGCGTCGGCAAGACCGAGGTCGCGCGCCAGCTCGCCCGCTCGCTGGGGATCGAGCTGACCCGCTTCGACATGTCGGAATACATGGAGCGGCACTCGGTCTCGCGCCTGATCGGCGCGCCGCCGGGCTACGTCGGCTTCGACCAGGGCGGCCTGCTGACCGATGCGATCGATCAGCACCCGCACAGCGTCCTGCTGCTCGACGAGATCGAGAAGGCGCACCCGGACCTGTTCAATATCCTCCTGCAGGTGATGGATTACGGGAAGCTGACCGATCACAACGGCAAGTCGGTCGATTTCCGCAACGTCATCCTGATCATGACGACCAATGCCGGGGCGGCCGACATGGCGAAGCCGGCGATCGGCTTCAACCGCGAGGTCCGCGTTGGCGAGGACGAGGAGGCGATCAACCGCACCTTCACGCCCGAGTTCCGCAACCGCCTCGATGCGATCATCGGCTTCCGCAACCTGTCGCCCGAGGTCATGGCGCGGATCGTCGACAAGTTCGTCATGGAGCTGGAAAGCCAGCTCGCCGACCGCAACGTGGTGATCGAACTGAGCGACGCGGCGCGCGAATGGCTGGCCCGCAAGGGCTACGACCCGCTGTTCGGCGCCCGTCCGTTGGCCCGCGTGATCCAGGATCACGTCAAGCAGTCGCTGGCCGAGGAGCTGCTGTTCGGCAAGCTGGCCAAGGGAGGCGTGGTGCGCGTCGACATCGAGGACGACGTGCCCAGTTTCAGCTTCCCGGCCGGCAAGGCGGGCGGCAAATCGGATAAGGACGGCAAATCGGACAAAGGCGGCAAGTCGTCCATGGGCAAGCCGGCGCTCGTCGAATAGCGGCCAATCGTGGCGCTCGTCTGCCTAGCCCGCTATTCCGATGCGGTGGAGGCCGAGACGGCGCGCGGTGTGCTCGATGCCAACGGACTCTATGCGGTCGTCTTCGACGGCGATTTTGCCCAAACGGCGTGGCACCTGAACACTGCAATCGGCGGCGTTCGGTTGATGGTGCCGGAAGAGGAGGCGGCAGCGGCGCGTCGCCTGCTGGAGATGCCGGCGCCGGAGGATGGCGAATTCGATGCCATCGATACCTGTCCTAAATGCGGTGGCCAAGACATATCCCAACTCTTCGACCCGTGGTGGTCGCTTCCTCTCAGCGCGTTGTTCGGCATGATCTTTCTGTTTCGTCGCACGCGGCGGCATTGCCGGGACTGCGGCCACGACTGGCGCGTCAGCTCCGCGTCGCAATGATCGTCCGTCTCGGTGCGGCGCTTGCCGTCGTCCTGCCGCTCTTCGCGGCGCCGGCACTGGCCGACTGCGTCGGCTCGCGCGACATTCCCTACGATTTCGAGCTCTCCCTCGACCTGCCGCCGGCCCGGCTGCACCGCGACCGCAGCATCGCGGAACTGGGCGAGCTGCATCTGCACGGTCCGGACAGCCGCGTGCTGGGCCTGACCAGCGCCGGTCTGGAAGTCGCCTGGCGCGTCCGCTTCGAGGCCGAGCCGGACGGTGCGGCCTATTGCCTCTGGGTCCGGCGCGTGGCGATCGACCTGCGGCATCCGCCGCCGGATGTGTACATCGCCCGCGAATACGCCCCGGGATCCTGTCCCTACCGCGCGATCCTGGCGCACGAGCAGGCCCACGTGGCCGTCATCCGCGAAACCGTCAACCGCTTCACCCCGCGTCTGCGCTGGGTGCTCACCTCGCTGCGCATCCCGACCGGCCGACGGCCCATCTCGGTCGATTCGCCGGAAGCGGGCAAGGAACGGCTGGCGAAGCTGATGCACGAGCTGGCCGCGCCGGTCATCGAGGAAATGGCGGCAGCCGTGCGCGAGGCCAACGCGAAGCTCGATTCGCCGGCGAGCTACCGCACGGTGCGACGGCGCTGCCGCAAGTGGTAGCGCGGGCCGCGGCGCCGCGGCGTCACGCCGCTCCGTTGTCCTTGCGGAACGGGGCGTAGTCGCCCAGGGCGTCGATCTCGTATTCCACCTGGCTCCGTTCGCGCCGCAGGAAGTGCTCGACGGCCTCGCGGAAGCCCGGGTCGGCGATCCAGTGGGCGCTGTAGGTTTCGGCCGGCAGGTAGCCGCGCTGGATCTTGTGTTCGCCTTGCGCGCCGGCCTCGACCCGCGCCAGGCCCTCGGCGATGGCGAAGTCGATGGCGCGGTAGTAGCAGGCCTCGAAGTGAAGAAACCTGAAGTCGCCGAGCGCTCCCCAGTTGCGGCCGTAGAGCGTGTCGCCGCCGCGCAGGTTGAGCGCGCCGGCGACCGGCCTGCCGCGGTCCTCGGCCAGCACCAGCACGATGGCCTCGGCCATGGTTTCCCCGAGTCGCCGGAAGAACTCCCGGTTGAGGTAGGGGCGCCCCCACTTGCGGTCCGAGGTCGCGATGTAGAAGCGGTAGAAGGCGTCCCAGTGGCGCGGCGCGATGTCCTCGCCGGTCAGCGTGCGCAGGGTAAGCCCGCTCTCGGCCACCCTGCGGCGCTCCTTGCGGATCGCCTTGCGCTTGCGCGACGACAAGGCGGCGAGAAAGTCGTCGAAGCTGCCGTAGCCGCGGTTCTCCCAGTGATACTGCAGCCCCTTGCGCAGCAGGAAGCCGGCCGCTCCCAGGTGGTGCCATTCCTCGCGGGTCGGAAAGGTGACGTGCAGGGAGGAGACGCCGTAGCGTTGGGCGAGCTCCAGCAGCCCGGCGGTCAGCGCCGCACGGATCTCCGGTTCGTCGGCGCCGGCCCGGACCATCAGGCGCGGCCCGGTGACCGGCGTGAAGGGCACGCTGGCCTGCAGCTTCGGGTAATAGCGCCCGCCGGCGCGCTCGTAGGCCTCGGCCCAGCCCCAGTCGAAGACGTACTCGCCGTAGGAATGGCTTTTCAGGTAGAGCGGAACGGCGCCGAGCAGGGTGCCGTCGGAGTCCGGCACGACCAGGTGCTGGGGCTGCCAGCCGGCCTCGGCGCCGACCGATTCGCTGTCCTCCAGGGCGCGCAGGAAGGCATGGCGGACGAAGGGGCAGACCACCCCGGCGCAGGCGTCCCACTGCGCCGCCGGCACCTCGTCGATGCGGCGAAGCACGCGAACCGCGATGGAGTCTCCGCCGTCAGGCATGCCGAATCGACCACGTTCCCCGTTCTGCTTCCGGCTCGCACCGGGCAGAGGTCATTGCGCCGTCGCCCAATCCCAGAAATGGGGACGCTGCGACCGAAGGAAACCCCGTCCGGCCGACGGACCCGCAGGACGCCCGCAGACGTGCGAAATCGCTTCGCCGCCCGCCGGGGCGAGGCACGGCGGTGGGACGCAATGGGGCCCTTGAGGGGCCAAGGAGACCGGACGAAACCCAGACCACCCCGGACCCTTGCGGACCGGGTCGAGATGAATTGTTATCCTGGTTCAGGTCAGGCGGCGATGCCTTCGCGCCATGCGCTCGAGCTCTTGCAGGTGCGGCAGATGCGCTCGCCGGGCCAACTGCTCAGGAACTCGTCACGGCACTTCAGACACTTCCGCGTCTTCGGCTCGTACTGGATATCCGGTTCGGGTTTGGAGTTTTTCTCGGAACTGCTCATGACCCCGATATATAGCAGGCCTTCGCGACAAATGCCATAGATCTGTTGCAGTGCAGCAACATTTTTATGAGCAAAAACACATACCTGGACTGCTGGATAGACCGCAGACCCTTGGAAATCCTAGGCTCTGCCTGGACCCGACAGCGGGCTCGCGGGGCGTTGCCTTGACCGGCCCGGGCCGCCAAAATCGGCGGCCGCCGGGGCGGCGCAGCCTGCGGAACGCAGGGCGTTGGGAAAGGGGCTCTCGCCGGATGAGCGGGCCGGAAGACTGCGATTTCATCGTCATAGGCGGCGGCCACAACGGGCTCGTCTGCGCCGCCTACCTGGGGCGGGCCGGGCTCAAGGTGCGGGTCGTCGAGCGCCGCGGCGTGGTCGGCGGCGCGGCGGTCACCGAGGAATTTCATCCTGGGTTCCGGAATTCCGTCTGCTCCTACGTCGTCAGCCTGCTCAATCCCAAGGTGATCGCGGACCTGGAACTGTCGCGCCACGGCCTGGAGATTCTCGACCGGCCGGGCGGCTCCTTCGCGCCGCTCCCCGATGGCCGCTGTCTGTCGCTGCCGCGCGACGACGCCCGCGCCCGGGCCGAGATCGCCCGATTCTCGCCGCGCGATGCCGAGGCCTACGAGGCGTTCCACGACATCCTGGCGCGGGCGGCGCGGGCGCTCCGACCGCTGATGCTCGAGACCCCGCCGAAGATCGGCGGCGGCTGGCGCGACCTGTGGCGCGCGCTGGTGGCGGGCAACCGGCTGCGCCACCTCGACGTCGGGTCGCAGCGCGCCCTTGCCGCGCTGATGACCAAGAGTATCGGCGACTACCTCGACGAATGGTTCGAGTTCGACGGCCTCAAGGGCGTCTACGGCTTCGAAGGCGTCATCGGCAACATGGTCAGCCCCTACATGCCGGGCACGGCCTATGTCCTGCTGCACCATTACTTCGGCGAGGTGAACGGGCGGGTCGGCGCCTGGGGCCACGCGCGCGGCGGCATGGGCGCGATCACCCAGGCCATGGCGCGCGCGGCGGAGTCGCGCGGCGTCGAGATCCTGCTCGACGCGCCGGTCCGCGAGGTGCTGCTCGACGGGGGCCGGGCCGCCGGCGTAGTCCTGGCGGACGGGCGGAGGCTGCGGGCCCGCGGTGTGGCGGCCAACGTGAACCCCAAGATGCTGTTCCTCGACCTGGTCGACCCGGCAGCGCTCGCCCCGGACTTTCTGCGCGCCATGCGCGCCTGGCGCTGCCGCTCCGGCACCTTCCGCATGAACGTGGCCCTGAGCGAGCTGCCGGCCTTCACCGGCCTGCCGGCCGACTCGGCGCCCGAGCGGCTCAGCGGCACCATCGATATCTGCCCGTCGCTCGCCTATCTGGAACGCGCCTACGACGACGCCAAGGCCGAGGGCTGGGCGCGCGAGCCGATCGTCTCGATGTGCATCCCGAGCACGCTGGACGAGTCCCTGGCGCCGCCCGGCGCCCACGTCGCCAGCCTGTTCTGCCAGCACTTCAACCCGGAGCTGCCGGATGGCCGCGACTGGGACGACGTGAAGGAGCAGGTGGCCGACCATGTCATCGCCACGGTCGACGCCTACGCGCCCAACTTCCGGCGCGCCGTGGTCGGCCGCCAGGTGCTCAGCCCGCGCGATCTCGAGCGCGAGTTCGGACTGGTCGGCGGCGACATTTTTCACGGCGCGTTGCACCTCGACCAGATCTACAGCCAGCGGCCGCACGCCGCCTATCCCGACTACCGCACACCGGTGCCGGGCCTCTACCTCTGCGGCTCCGGCGCGCACCCCGGCGGCGGCGTGACCGGCCTGCCGGGCCACAACGCGGCGCGCGAGATCTTGCGTGACCAGAAGCGGCCGCCAGGAGGCCGGCGCCATGCCACGTGATGCGGTGACTTCGGTCGTGCGGCTTGCGCGACCGGCCCCCTTTCGGTGCAGAATGGCGGCCCTCGCGGAGCGGAAGAGGATCCCGTGAACTATACGCTGCGACGCATTCTGTCGGACAAGCCGGCGCTGTTCGGGACGCTGGTGATCGGCGTGACGGTCGCCGGCGCGGTCTTCGCGCCGCTGGTGACGCCCTACGATCCGGCGCAGCAGTTCTTCGACGGGCTGACGCTGCAGGGCGCGCCGCGCCCGCCGAACGAGCAGTTCTGGCTCGGCACCGACCTGCTCGGCCGCGACCTCTATTCGCGCCTCGTCTACGGCGCGCGCTCGTCGCTCATCATCGGCATCGCCGCCAATGCGGCGGCGGTTCTGATCGGCACTCTGCTGGGCACCACGGCCGGCTACGTCGGCGGCGTGGTCGGCACCGTCATCATGCGCTTCACCGATCTCATGATGGCCTTTCCGGCCCTGCTGCTGGCGATCGCGCTGGCGGCCATTCTCAAGCCCAGCCTGTGGATCGTCGCCATGGTGATCGCATTGGTGAACTGGGTGCAGATCGCACGGGTGATCTATACCGAAACCCGCGCGCTGGTCGAGCGCGACTTCATCGAAGCGGCCCGCGCCATCGGCGCGGCCTGGCCGCGCATCCTGCTCCGGCACGTCCTGCCGCACCTCGTGCCGACCATCCTGGTGTGGAGCACGCTGGGCATCGCCATCACCGTGCTGCTGGAGGCGACGCTGTCGTTCCTCGGCATCGGTGTGCAGCCGCCGACGCCGTCCTGGGGCGGCATCATCTTCGAAAGCCAGTCGTACTTCCTCAATGCGCCTTGGCTGGTGTTCTTTCCCGGAGTGGCGATCGTGCTGCTGGCCCTTTCCTTCAACCTGGTCGGGGACGCGCTGCGTGACGCGCTCGACCCGACGCAACGAGGGCGCGAGTGATGTTGAAATATCTCGCGCGCCGAATCTTCCAGTCGATCGGCATCCTGCTCGGCGTGACGGTGATCACCTTCATGCTGTCGTTCCTCATCCCGGCCGATCCCGTGCGCATGATCGCCGGACGCAGCGCCACGCCGGCAACCGTCGAGCGCATCCGCCACGAGCTCGGCCTGGACCAGCCGCTTCCGGTGCAGTACGGGCGCTATCTCGTCAACCTGGTGCAGGGCGACATGGGGCGCTCCTACGTTCAGAAGTCCGAGGTGACGGAGCTCATCGCCAGCCGTTTGCCGGCGACGCTGCTGCTCATGGTCGGGGCGATCTTCTTCGAACTGTTGCTCGGCATGCCGGCCGGCATTTTCGCGGCATCGCGCCGCGGACGCACGGCGGACAAGGCGGTGATGGTGCTGAGCTTCGTCGGCGTCTCGGCGCCGCAGTTCGTCGTCGGCCTCATCCTGCTCTACGTCTTCGCCTACAGCCTGGCGCTGTTTCCGCTGAGTGGCTACGGCACGCTCTGGCACCTGGTCCTGCCGGCGCTCACCCTCGGGTTCACCGGCGGCGGCTGGTATTCGCGCATGACCCGATCCAGCATGGTCGAGGTGCTGCGCCAGGACTACATCCGCACGGCCCGCGCCAAGGGCGCGTCCGAGGGCCGGGTGGTCCTGATCCACGGGCTGCGCAACGCCATCCTGCCGATCATCGCCATGATCGGCCTCGATATCGGCATTTTCATGCAGGGCGCGGTGGTCGTGGAGGCGGTCTACGGCTGGCCCGGCATCGGCCAGCTCGCCTGGCAGGCTATCCAAAGAATTGATATTCCCATCATCATGGGCGTCACCCTGGTTGCAGCCGTCGCCATCGTGCTGGGCAACCTGCTGGCCGACATCGCGACCTCGTTATTTGATCCGCGGGTCAGACTGGGCTAACGTCGGATCGGACAATTTTGAGAATAAGTACAATTATTAACGGCGCCTTTCGCGGGGCCGAATAAACCAACGGGGAGAACAGCCATGAAACGAGCGTTTACCGGCATCGCGCTCGCGATGTCCTTGGGGCTGGCGACACCGGCCCTGGCCGCCGACACGGGCGGCAGCATGATCGTGACCTACCAGTCGGACATCTCCACGCTCGATCCGGCGATCGGCTACGACTGGCAGAACTGGTCGATGATCAAGAGCCTGTTCGACGGCCTGATGGACTACAAGCCGGGCACCACCGACCTGGTGCCGGACCTGGCGGAGAGCTTCACCGTCTCCGAGGACGGCCGGACCTATACCTTCAAGCTGCGCGACGGCGTGAAGTTCCACAACGGCCGGACCATGACCGCGGCCGACGTGAAGTACTCGCTGGAGCGGACCATCAACCCCAAGACCCAGAGCCCCGGCCAGGGCTTCTACGACACCATCAAGGGCTACGACGAGATGGTCGCCGGCAAGACCGACAAGCTGAGCGGCGTGACCGTGGTCGACGACCACACCGTCAAGATCGAGCTGACCCGTCCCGACGCCCCCTTCCTGCACAAGCTGGCGCTCAACTTCGCCTCCGTGGTGCCGCGGGAGGAGACCGAGAAGTACGGACCCGATTTCGGCAAGCATCCGGTCGGCACCGGCGCGTTCAAGATGACCGACTGGACGCTGGGCCAGCACGTCATCTTCGAGCGCAACCCGGACTACTATCATAAGGGCCGGCCGAAGCTCGACCGCATCGAGTTCCAGGTCGGGCAGGAGCCGACCGTGGCGCTCCTGCGCCTGCAGCGCGGCGAGGTCGACATCCTGGGCGACGGCATTCCGCCGGCGCGCTTCCTCGAGGTGCGCAACGATCCCAAGTGGTCCAAGAACGTAATCGAGGGCGACCAGCTGCACACCGGCTACGTCACCATGAACGTGCGCATGAAGCCGTTCGACGACGTGCGCGTGCGCCGCGCGGTCAACATGGCGATCAACAAGGACCGCATTATCAAGATCATCAATGGCCGCGCTTCGGTGGCCAACCAGCCCCTGCCGCCGCTGATGCCGGGCTATGCCAAGGACTACAAGGGCTATCCCTACGATCCGGCGAAGGCTAAGGAGCTGATGGCCGAGGCCGGCTACGGCGACGGCGTCGATACCGAGCTCTACGTCATGAACGTCGATCCCAACCCGCGGATCGCCCAGGCGATCCAGCAGGATCTGGCGCAGATCGGCATCAACGCCGAGATCAAGAGCCTGGCGCAGTCGACGGTGATCGCCGCCGGCGGCGAGGAGGATCAGGCACCGATGATCTGGTCCGGCGGCATGGCGTGGATCGCCGACTTCCCGGATCCCTCGAACTTCTACGGGCCGATCCTGGGCTGCGGCGGTGCCGTGCAGGGCGGCTGGAACTGGTCCTGGTACTGCAACAAGGACGTCGAGGCGATGGCCCAGAAGGCCGACGCCATGGCCGATCCGGCCAAGTCCGACGAGCGTATCGCCTTGTGGCGCGACATCTACGTGAAGATCATGGACGACGCCCCATGGGCGCCGATCTTCAACGAGAAGCGCTTCACCATGAAGGCCGACACCTTGACCGGGCCGAGCGACAAGATCTTCGTCGACCCGGTGCACATCCCGGTCCACTACGACGTTGTGGTCAAGAAATGAACCACGGCCATAGCAAGCACACGATTCACAGCCAACAGTCGCACTTCGGGTGGGATCATTCGATCCCACCCAATCTTACCGTCGCGCCGGGGGAGACCGTCGAGTTCGAGACGGTCGATTCCTCCGGCGCGCAGCTGACGCCCGACTCGACGGTCGCGGACGTCGCGAGCCTCGACTTCGGCAAGATCAACCCGGTCACCGGCCCCGTCTTCGTCGACGGGGCGGAGCCGGGCGACGTGCTCAAGGTCACGCTGCTCGACTTCGCGCCCTCGGGCTGGGGCTGGACCGCGAGCATCCCGGGGTTCGGGCTGCTGGCCGACCAGTTCACCGACCCGGCGCTGCACATCTGGAAATACGACGCGGGCAGCCTGTCGCCGGCGGCCTACGGACCGGGAGGCAAGGTGCCGCTCAAGCCCTTCACCGGGACGATCGGCGTGGCGCCGGGCGAGCCGGGGCTGCACAGCATCGTGCCGCCGCGCCGCGTCGGCGGCAACATGGACATCCGCGACATGGCGGCGGGCACCGTGCTCTACCTGCCGGTCGAGTGCAAAGGTGCGCTGTTCTCGGTCGGCGACACACACGCCGCCCAGGGCGACGGCGAGGTCTGCGGCACGGCGATCGAAAGCCCGATGAAGGTCGCGCTCAAGTTCGAGCTCGAGAAACGAGTCGAGCTGGCCTTCCCGCGCTATGAGACGCCGGGTCCGGTCAGCCGCCACTTCGACGAGAAGGGCTACCTCGTGACCACGGGAATCGACCCCGACCTCATGGCCGCGGCGCGGGCCGCCGTCATGGGCATGATCGACCTGCTCGGCAAGGTGCAGGGCCTGAGCGCCGTCGACGCCTACCTGCTGTGCAGCGTCTGCGCCGATCTGCGCATCAGCGAGATCGTCGATCAGCCGAACTGGGTCGTGTCCTTCTACTTCCCGAAGCTTGTCTTCGCGTGATGCCGCCTCCGGTCCCGGCGAGCGCGCCCGGTTCGGCCGTGCCTCCCGGGACCGCGGCGGCGCAGGAAGAGCTGCTGCGCATCGAGAACCTGACCGTCTCCTTCGCCGGCGAGGCGGGCCGGAGGCGGGTCGTGGAGGACGTGTCGTTCTCGCTGCACGCCGGCGAGACGCTCGGCCTGGTCGGCGAATCCGGCTGCGGCAAGTCGGTCACGGCCATGTCGATCATGCGCCTGCTGCCCGCGCCGCCGTCCCGCGTCGAAAGCGGGCGGATCCTGTTCGCCGGGCGCGATCTCATCGGCCTGTCGAGTAGTGCCATGCGGGCGCTGCGCGGCGACCGCATCGGTATGATCTTCCAGGAGCCGATGACCAGCCTCAACCCGACCTTCACGGTCGGCTATCAGATCGTCGAGACCCTGCGGCTGCACCGCGACCTGGGACAGGGCGCCGGGCGGCGCCGGGCGCGCGAGTTGCTCGAGATGGTCGGCGTCGGGGCTGCCGAGCGGCGCCTCGGGCAATATCCGCACGAGCTTTCCGGCGGCCTGCGCCAGCGCGTTATGATCGCGATGGCGTTGGCCTGCGATCCCGACCTGCTGATCGCCGACGAGCCGACCACCGCGCTCGACGTCACCATCCAGGCGCAGATCCTCGAGCTGTTGGCGCAGTTGCGGCGCGAGCTTGGCATGGCGGTGCTGATGATCACGCACGACCTCGGCGTCGTCGCCGAGATCTGCGATCGGGTCGAGGTGATGTACGCCGGGCGCATCGTCGAGCGCGCGCCGACTGAGACGCTGTTCCGCCGGCCGCGCCATCCTTATACGGTCGGCCTGCTCGGCTCGATCCCCCGGCTCGGCCACAAGCAGCCCAAGCTGCCGACCATCGCCGGCATGGTGCCGCCGCCCGGCGCGCGCGGTCCGGGCTGCTACTTCGCCGACCGCTGCCCGCGCCGCATCGACCGCTGCGCCCGGGAGATCCCGCCGCTCGCCGACCAGGGTGGAACCGGCCATGCCGCCGCCTGCTGGAACCCCGCGTCGGAGACGCCGCGGCCATGAGCGATCTGCTGCAGGTCGAGGACCTCAAGACCCACTTCCGGTCGCGCCACGGCGGCGGCACGGTCTACGCCGTCGACGGCGTGAGCCTGACGCTGCGGCGCGGCGAAACGCTCGGCGTCGTCGGCGAGTCCGGCTGCGGCAAGTCGACGCTGGGCCGTAGCATCCTGCGCCTGGTCGAGCCGACGGCGGGGCGCATCGTCTTCGACGGCAAAGACCTGCGGGCGCTCGACGCGCGGTCCCTGCGTGTCATGCGGCGCGAACTGCAGATCGTCTTCCAGGATCCCTATGCGTCGCTCGACCCGCGCATGAAGGTCGGCGACATCGTCGAGGAGCCGCTGATCGTGCACGGCGTCGGCGACCGGCGCGCGCGCCGCGAGCGGGTCGCACAGCTCCTGGAGATGGTTGGTCTGTCGCCGGAGGCGGCGGGGCTCTACCCGCACGAGTTCTCCGGCGGCCAGCGCCAGCGCATCGGCATCGCCCGCTCGATCGCCGTCAAGCCCAAGCTGGTGGTGGCGGACGAGCCGGTCTCGGCGCTCGACGTCTCGATCCAGGCGCAGGTGCTCAACCTGCTGGCCGACCTGCGGGCGGAGCTCGGCCTGTCCTACATCTTCATCGCCCACGACCTGGCGGTGGTCGAGCACATCAGCGACCGCGTCGCCGTGATGTACCTCGGGCGGATCGTCGAGACGGCGAGCGCCGAGGATCTTTACGCGCGGCCGAGTCACCCCTACACCCAGGCGCTTTTGCAGGCGATCCCCCGCGCCGAGGTCGGCGAGCGCCCGGCGCGCACCGCCCTGAGCGGCGAACTGCCCAACCCGGAGCGGCCGCCCGCCGGCTGCCCGTTCCATCCGCGCTGCCCTAAGGCCATGCCCGAGTGCGCCTCGGTGGTGCCGAAGGACCGCGACATCGGCACGCCCGAGCGACCGCACATCGTGCGCTGCCACCTCTATTAGCCGTCGCCGCGCTTCGCCGACGCGGGACCGTCGCCGGCGTGACAGAACGGGCGTTCTATGAGCAAATCCGGCAAACCCGGCCGGCGTAGTCTGCCGGCGATCGGAGGACCGGAAATGACCGCACCGCGCAACATTCTCGTCGTCATGGCGGACCAGCTGACGCCCTTTGCGCTCGGCTGCTACGGCAGCCCCGTCGCCAAGACGCCGCACATCGACCGCCTGGCCGCCGAGGGCCTGCGTTTCGACGCCGCCTACTGCAACAGCCCGTTGTGCACGCCGGGACGCTACGCCTTCATGACCGGGCGCTACGTGTCGCGCTTCGGCGGCTACGACAACGCCGCCTATCTGCCCAGCACGGTGCCGACCTTCGCGCACTACCTGCGCCTGATGGGCTACCGCACCGGGCTGGCCGGCAAGATGCACTTCGTCGGCCCGGACCAGCTGCACGGCTTCGAGGAGCGCTTCACCACCGACGTCTATCCGGCCGACTTCGGCTGGGTGCCCGACTGGACGCGGCCCGACGAGCGCATCGACCTGTGGTACCACAACATGTCCTCGGTCAAGCAGGCCGGGCCGGCGGCGATCACCAACCAGCTGGCCTACGACGACGAGGTCGGCGCCGCGGCGCTGCGCGCCCTTTACGACTATGCGCGCGCCGGCGACGAACGGCCGTTCTGCCTGGTGGCGAGCTTCATCCACCCGCACGATCCCTACGCGGCGCGGCAGGGTTTCTGGGACCTCTACGAGGGCGTTGAGAATCCGCTGCCGCGCGTGCCGCGCCCGGCGGCGGCGGACAACGATCCGCACAGCCTGCGCCTGGAGAAGGTCATCGCGCTCGACGCGGTGGAGATCACCGACGACGAGATTCGCGCCGCGCGGCGGGCATATCTCGCCAACGTGTCCTACGTCGACGATTGGCTCGGCCGCCTGCGCGCGGCGCTGGAGGTCTGCGGCCTGGCCGAGGACACGGCGGTCGTCTTCCTGTCCGACCACGGCGACATGCTGGGCGAGCGCGGCCTGTGGTACAAGATGAGCTTCTTCGAATGGTCGCTGCGCATCCCGATGATCCTCTGGGCGCCGGGCCGCGTGACGCCCGCCGCCGTGGCCGCGCCGGTCAGCCAGGTCGACGTGCTGCCGACGCTGACCCGCCTGGCGGGCGAAGCGACCGGCGCGCCGGTGCCGGCGCCGGTCGACCCGCTGGACGGCCGCGACCTGATCGCCCGGGCCGAGGACGCCGGCGGCGGCGCCGAGGGCCGCGTGGTGGCGGAATATCTCGCCGAGGGCACCGGCCAGCCCATGCTGATGATCCGCCGCGGATCCTGGAAATACACCTGCTGTCCCGGCGACCCGGAGCAGCTCTTCGACCTGACCGCCGATCCCGACGAGCGCGCCAGCCGGGCCGACGATCCGGCGCAGGGCGAACGCCTCGCCGGCTTCCGCGCCGAGGCCGCGGCGCATTGGGACGCTGAGGCGCTGCGCGCCGCCGTGATCGCCGACCAGCACCGGCGCCGGGTGCTGTCGGGCGCGCTGCGCCTGGGGCGTTATCAGAGCTGGGACTGGCAGCCGCCGCGCGACGCCTCGCAGGAGTACACCCGCAGCCACCTCGACCTGACCGACTTCGACGTAACGTCGCGCTGGCCGCGCCCGGTGCCCTTCACCCCGAAGTGGCGCTGATGCTGCCCGCGGGCCGCTACTTCTCGAGCACGCCCGGCCAGTTCTTGTCGGCCTTGGCGATGTTGCCCGTGATGTCCTGCTCCCACTTCGCCTGCACGGCCTTGCTGTAGTTCAGGTAGAGCTTGCCGTCGACGATGCGCCAGACGTCGGGTTCGGCCGAGGCGGTGGATCCCTGGGCCACCGCCCAGGCACAGTAGCCGCCGTATTGCGGGGCATAGGCAGCCGGGTCGGCCTTGAAAGCGTCAAGATGGTCCTGGCTGGCGAAGCGCCAGGTCACGCCGTTCCACTGGTATTCCAGGTCGCTCTGCCCCTCGACCGGCTTACCCTCGGTGAAATAGGCCACCGGATCGTAGCCGTTGACGGCCAGACTGCTGAAAAGGCCGGTATAGATGGGGTCCTTGGCGGCGGCCGGCTGGCCGCCCGTCAGGCCGACGAGCGCCAGGGACAAGAGCGCGCCCGCGACGATCGTACGAAGAGACATATCGAAAATCCCTCTGTTCGCGGTTCGTGAAGGACGTTACCCGGCAGCTTGAGCCATCGCCGGGGCCCGGTAAATCGCTCGGCGATCACTTCTCGGTGACCTGGGCCGATGCCTCGGCGAAAGCCGGCCGGAACCCGGCCGCACGGCCTTGCCGGCGGACCGTCGGGAACCAATTTTCTGAGTATGCCCTGGCGTCCGCTCATTGTCGTGATCGCGACCTTGGCTCTGGCGGCCTGCGCCGGAATGCCGACGCCCTATCAGCCGAAGGACAACGGCACCGGCTATACCCAGCAGCAGCTCGACAACCACACCTGGCGGGTCACCTTCACCGGCAACGACTACACGCCGCGCGAGACGGTCGAGAACTATCTGCTGTACCGCTGCGCCGAAGTCATGCTCTTCGGCGGCTACGACAAGTTCATCGTCCTCGAGAAGGACATCGAGCCCGAGGTGCAGTACTACACCTACGCCGCCCCGCCGTCCTATATCGGCCCCGGCATTCCGCCGAGCCGCTATTCCTATTACCACTACCGTTATCCCTACCCCGAGTGGCCGCCGTACCGCGTCGGCTCCAGGGTGCGCTACAAGGCGACGGCGCTGATCCAACCCTGGACGGGAGGTAAGCCACCGGAGGGGGCGCTGGTGTTGGACGCGCACGCCCTGGTGCGCCAGCTCGGCCCGTCGATCGTGCTGCCGAAGGCGCCGCCGGCCTGACGCGCCGAGCGTTGCCCTTTCCGGGTCGGGCGCTCGGTCCCGCCGCCGTCGCCAAAATAATGTATGAGACATCATGAATCACACTTGAAACAGCCTAATTGCTGTTCTAGACAGGTGTTCTCATATCTGAAAGCCCATAACAGATGTCCCGGCCATGATCACGGCAGCCCAAATGCGCGCCGCGCGCGCCCTGCTCGGCCTTGAACAGCGCCAACTGGCGGAGTTGTCGGGCCTTTCGGTGCCCACCATCCAGCGTATGGAGGCCAGCGACGGCGTCGTCCGCGGCAATGTGGATTCGCTGATGAAGCTGACGGCGGCACTCGACGCCGCCGGCGTCGAACTGATCGGCGAGGGGGCGGTGAGCCAGGCCGGCGGGCGCGGCGTCAGATTGAAGGCCCAACCATCCTCCAACGGCGATAGCGTCGCGCCGCCCGAAATGGCCTAAGGGAGCTTTGCCGCGATGCCGGTCGCAGTGGTTCTGGGCTGTGTCGCCGCTCTGCTTGGAGTCGCGGTCGTCTCCGTGGCGCTCGGGCGGTCGCCCGGCCGCCACCGGGCGACCTACGCGGCCAGCCTGGCCGCGGTTGGCGTCGCCCTCGTCGCCGCGGCTGCGCAGCTAGCCGCGGGCGAAGCCGCGGCCTCGACGGTGACGCTGCCGCTTGGCCTGCCGTGGCTCGGGGCGCACTTCCGGCTCGATGCCTTGGCGGCGTTTTTCCTCGTGGTCGTCAATCTGGGCGGCGCGGCGGCGAGCCTCTATGGGCTCGGATACGGAGGCCACGAGTCCGCGCCGCACCGTGTCCTGCCGTTCTTTCCAGCGTTTCTGGCAGGCATGAACCTCGTCGTCCTGGCGGATGACGCATTCACGTTCCTCTTGTCATGGGAGTTCATGTCCCTTGCCTCCTGGGCGCTGGTCGTGGCGCACCACCGCGAGCGCGACAACCTGCGCGCCGGCTACGTCTACCTGGTGATGGCGAGCTTCGGCACCTTGGCGCTATTGCTCGCCTTCGGCCTTCTGGCGGGGCCCGACGGCGCATACGGATTCGCCGCGATCCGCGCGGCGCAGCATACGCCGGCCGCCACGGCCCTGGTCCTCGCCCTGGTGCTGCTCGGCGCCGGCTCGAAGGCCGGCCTGGTGCCGCTCCATGTCTGGCTGCCGCTGGCCCACCCGGCGGCGCCGAGCCATGTCTCGGCACTGATGAGCGGCGTCATGACCAAAGTGGCGGTCTACGGCTTCGTGCGAATCGTCTTCGACCTGCTCGGCGCACCGACCTGGTGGTCCGGCATGGTCGTCCTGGCGCTCGGCGGATTGACGGCCGTGCTCGGCGTGCTCTATGCGCTGATGCAGCACGACCTCAAGCGGCTGCTCGCCTACCACACCGTGGAGAACATCGGGATCATCTTCATCGGCCTCGGCCTGGCGCTTGCGTTCCAGGCCAACGGCATGGGGTGGGCCGCCGCGCTCGCCCTGACCGCGGCCCTGTTCCACGTGCTCAACCATTCGCTGTTCAAGAGCCTCCTGTTCTTCGGCGCCGGCGCGGTGCTCACGGCCACCGGCGAGCGGGACATGGAGCGCCTCGGCGGCCTGATCCATCGCATGCCGTTCACCAGCTTCGCGTTCCTCGTCGGCTGCGTCGCGATCTCGGCGCTGCCGCCGCTGAACGGCTTCGTCTCCGAGTGGCTCACGTTTCAGGCGATCCTGCAGAGCCCGCAGCTTCCACAATGGGGCCTCAGAATCCTGGTGCCGGCGGTCGGCGGCCTGCTGGCCCTGTCGGCGGCCCTGGCCGCTGCCTGCTTCGTCAAAGCCTTCGGGATTACCTTTCTGGGCCGGCCGCGGTCTCCGGCGGCGCAGCGGGCACGGGAGGTTGACCGCTGGTCACGCAGCGCCATGTTCGGCTTCGCGGCACTCTGCCTGGCGCTCGGCCTGCTGCCGGGCCTCGTCATGGACGCTCTCTCGCCCGTCATGCTGGCCCTGCTGGGCGATCGCATGCCGGTTCAGGCCGGGGTTCCCTGGCTTTCCATCGTGCCGATCGCGGAGAGCCGCAGCTCGTACAACGGCGCCCTGGTCTTCATTTTCATCGCCGTCTCGGCCACCCTGGCCATAGCGGTCATCCATCGCTTCGCATCGCGCAGCTTGCGGCGCGCTCCAGCGTGGGACTGCGGATTTCCGGACGGCAGCCCGGTCACCCAATATACCGCCGGCAGCTTCGCGCAGCCGATCCGCCGTGTCTTCGGGACGCTCGCGTTCGGTGCGCGCGAGGAGGTCGAGATGCCGCCGCCCGGCGCGCTGCAGCCGGCGCGCCTGCGCGTCGTCCTGGTCGACCGCATCTGGGACGTCCTCTATGCACCGCTCGCCGCCGCCGTCGGCCTTGCCGCAGACCGCCTGAACCACCTGCAGTTTCTGACCATCCGCCGCTACCTGAGCCTCGTCTTCCTTGCCCTGGTCACCCTTCTGCTGGTGCTCGCACTATGGCCGTGATCCTCGAGCTTCTGGTCCAGGGCGGGCAGATGGCGCTCGTCCTGCTGCTCGCGCCGCTGCTCACCGGCGTCGTCCGCAAAGTCAAGGCGCGGCTCCTGCGGCGTCGGGGCGCCTCGGTGCTACAGCCCTATCGCGATCTCCTGCGGTTGCTGCGCAAGGAGGTGGTGCTCGCAGAAAACGCCTCGTGGCTGTTCCGCGTGACTCCCTACGTGGTCTTCGCCGCAACCTGGGTCGCCGCCGCCCTGGTGCCGACGTTTGCCACCGGCCTGATGTTCAGCTGGACGGCCGACCTCATCGCCTTGATCGCCCTGCTCGGGAGCGCGCGGTTCTTCCTCGCCCTGGCCGGCATGGATGTCGGAACCAGCTTCGGCGGAATCGGCTCCAGCCGCGAGGTGATGATCGCGTCGCTGGCCGAGCCCGCCATGCTGCTCATCGTCTTCACGCTTGCCCTGGTCGCCGGTTCGACCCAGCTCTCGACGGTGGCGGCCTTCATGGCCTCGCCGGCGGTCGGCCTCCGCGTGTCGCTCGGACTTGCGCTCATCGCCCTGATCATGGTGGCGATCGCCGAGAACGGCCGTATCCCGATCGACAACCCGGCGACGCACCTGGAGCTCACCATGGTCCACGAGGCCATGGTTCTGGAGTATTCGGGGCGCCACCTCGCCATGATCGAGTTCGCTGCCTCGCTCAAGCTGCTGCTCTACGTTTCGCTGATTGCCTGCCTGTTCGGCCCGTGGGGCATGGCGGCCCCGGGCTCGGGCCTGGTCGCCTGTGCCATCGGCGCGGGCGCCTATGTGGCCAAGCTGGCGACCGGCGGGTTCCTGCTCGCGCTGTTCGAGACCGCCGTCGCCAAGATGCGTGTCTTCCGCGTACCCGAATTCCTCGGTGCGGCGCTGATGCTCGGTCTCCTCGGCACCCTGCTGCTTTTCGTATCGCGGAGCCTCTAGATGGATCGCCTCGTCTTCGACATTGCCCATCTCCTGGCCGGCGGGCTCGTGCTGGTGAGCTTCCTCCTGCTCTATCAGGACCGTCTCTACGCACTGCTCAACATCTTCGCGCTTCATGCCTTGGTCCTGGCGCTTTCCGTCGCCTGGCAGGCCTGGATCCAGGACGCGCCTCACCTTTACGTGACCGCAGGCATCGCGCTGACCCTCAAGGCCGGCGTCATCCCCGTGGTGTTGCACCGGATCATCCAGCGCCTGGGCATCCATCGCGAAATCGAGACCGTCGTCGGCGTCGGACTCACCATGCTGGCTGGCATAGCGCTGGTGGCGCTGTCCATGGTGGTGATGCTGCGGGTCACCGCCGAGGCCGACCCGTTGGCGCGCGAGGACCTCGCCTTTGCGCTTTCAGTGGTTCTGCTCGGCCTCCTGATTATGGTCACGCGGCGCAATGCCGTCAGTCAGGTCGTCGGGTTCATGTCGCTGGAGAACGGTCTCGTCCTTGCGGCGACCGGCGCCAAGGGGATGCCGCTTGTCGTCGAGATCAGCGTCGCCTTCTCCATTCTGATTGCCTTCATCGTCATCGGCATCTTTCTGTTCCGCATCCGCGAGCGTTTCGACACGGTCGACATCCACGCACTCGACCGCTTCCGGGGAGAGCGGCAGTGAACGCTCTTCCCTACGATGCCGTTGGGGCGATCCTGCTGGTTCCGATCGGGACGGCGGGCCTGCTGGCCTTGCTGCCGAACTATCGGCTGACGGCGCGCCTGAATCTGCTGGCCGCGTTCTTGACGTTTCTCGCCGCCCTGTCGCTGTTCTTCGTGGAGCGGCCCGAGCCCGGCCAATATCTCCTGGTCGACGATCTCAACATCGTGTTCATCGTGCTCACGACCTTCGTCGGCTTCACGACCAGCGTATTCAGCGCCAGTTACATCGCGCACGAGCTTGAGATCGGCCGCCTGACGCCGGCCCATCTGCGTTTCTATCACGCCATGTTCCAGGTCCTGATGTTCGCCATGAATCTGGCGCTGATCGCGAACAACATCGGCCTCATGTGGGTCGCCATCGAGCTCGCGACGCTGACGACGGTTCTGATGGTCGGCATGTATCGCACCCATGAGGCGCTCGAGGCGGCCTGGAAATACTTCATCCTCGGCAGCGTCGGCATCGCGCTCGCGCTGTTCGGGACCATCCTGGTCTATATGGCGGCGCGCCCCACGGTGGGCGAGGGGGCGGATGCCATGGTCTGGACGGTTCTGGTCGCACAGGCGGCGGACTTCGATCCGGCGCTACTCAACGTCGCCTTCGTCTTCCTTCTGCTGGGCTACGGCACCAAGGTCGGTCTGGCCCCGCTGCACGCCTGGCTGCCGGACGCCCACGCCGAGGGTCCGACGCCAATCTCGGCCGTTCTCTCGGGATTGCTGCTCAATGTCGCGCTCTACGCGGTGCTGCGCTTCAAGATCCTGCTGGCGGCGAATCCGGGGGCGATCGCGCCGGGTCCCCTCATGGTGACCATGGGCCTGACGTCGCTGGTCTTCGCCGCCTTCATGCTGTACCGCCGGCGCGACATCAAGCGCATGTTCGCCTACTCCTCGATCGAGCACATGGGCATCATCACCTTCGCCTTCGGCATGGGCGGGCCGCTCGCCAACTTCGCCGGCCTGCTGCACATGACCATGCACAGCCTGACCAAATCGGCCATCTTCTTTGCCGTCGGGCATGTTGCCCAGGTCAAGGGCACGCAGAAGATCGCCGAGATCCGCGGTCTGACCGAGACCCATCCCTGGCTCGGCTGGTCCCTGGTGATCGGCGTCGTCGCAATCGCCGGCCTGCCGCCACTCGGCATCTTCATGAGCGAGTTCCTGGTCGTCAGCTCGACCTTCGCACGCGAGCCGCTGCTCGCGATTCCGCTGGTCTTCGGGCTTCTGGTGGCGTTCGGTGCGCTGCTCCTGCGCGTCGGCGGGATCGCCTTCGGAGCGCCGCTCGGCGGAACGGCGCCGGTCAAGGCGTCCTACCTGCCGATGTTCGCGCACCTTGCGCTGGTCCTCGCCGCCGGCGTCTACCTGCCGGCGCCGCTCGTCGCCTGGTTCCAGAACATCGCCGCGATTCTCGGGTGACGGAGAGGGAGGATGCCATGCCGGTCCTGACCGACCTGATCCCGCAAGGCGCAAGAGTCCAGGAGCACCGGCCCTGGCCTCGCGCGGTCGTGGATTCGACGCTCTGGACGGTCGCCGCAACCCGCGTGGCGGATGGCCATGCGACGCTCCTGGGCCTCTGGGCGGAACCGGGGGTGGTGCACGCTGCGCTGCTCGACGAAGAGACCGGCGCAATCGCCGTCCTCAGCCTCGCCTGCCCCGACGGGCGGTTCCCCTCGGTCGGCCGCTGGCACGCGCCCGCGCTGCGGCTCGAGCGGAGCCTCCACGACCTCTTCGGTCTGGTGCCCGCGGACCTGCTGGACGAGCGGCCGTGGCTCGATCACGGCCGCTGGGGCCTGCGCCACCCCCTGGCCCAGCGGGTCGAGACGGCGCCGAGCGGGGCGGCCTACCCCTTTCTTCCGGCCGAAGGCGAGAGCCTGCACCAGATCCCGGTCGGACCCGTACACGCCGGCATCATCGAGCCCGGCCACTTCCGCTTCACCGCGAACGGCGAAACCGTTGTCCGCCTTGAGGCGCGGCTGGGCTACGTGCACAAAGGCATCGAGGGATTGATGGCCGGTGCCGAGGTCGCGCGCGGCGCCGAGCTCGCCGGCCGGACATCCGGTGACAGCACGGTCGCCTATGCGATCGCATTCGCCCGCGCCATCGAGGCGGCGCTCGATATCGAGGCGCCGCCGCGCGCCCAATGGCTGCGCGCCCTGATGGCCGAGCTCGAGCGTCTGGCCAATCATTTCGGCGACATCGGCGCGATCTGCAACGATGCCGCCTTCGCTTTGATACACGCGCACTGCGGCGTCTTGCGCGAACGCGTGCTGCGGGCCGCCGAAGCCTGTTTCGGTCACCGCCTGATGCGCGACCGGGTCACGCCCGGCGGCGTGGCGTGCGATCTCGACGGGCCGGGAACGGCGGCGCTCAACGACTTGATCGCGAACATTCGCGAACGGTTCCCGCGCCTCATAAACCTCTACGACAATACCGCCTCGCTGCTCGACCGTACCGTGGGGACCGGAGTCCTGAAGGCGGGGCTCGCCCGGCAGTACGGGGCGGGCGGCTATGTCGGACGCGCCTCGGGCCGCGCCTTCGACGCCCGGCGCCTGGCGGGAGCCACGCCCTATGACGACCTTGCCTTCGAGGTGCCCGTTCGCGATGACGGCGACGTCAATGCGCGGGTCTGGATCCGCATCCGAGAAGTGGAGCAGAGCCTGTCACTGATCGATCAGATTCTGGCACGCCTTCCGGACGGCGCACTGCGCGCGGCCGTGCCGCAGCGATCGGGCGAGGGCATCGCGCTGGTCGAAGGCTTCCGCGGCGACGTCCTGGCCTGGGTTCGTCTCGGCCCGGATGGAAAGATCCTGCGCTGCCACCTGCGCGACCCCTCCTGGTTTCAATGGCCGCTGCTGGAGGCCGTGATCGAGGGCAACATCGTGGCCGACTTCCCGCTCTGCAACAAATCGTTCAACTGCTCCTATTCGGGCCACGATCTCTAGGAATTCGCCGTCATGCGCGATCTGCTGTTTCGCAACCTCTTTCGCACACCGCTCACCGAGCCGGCGCCGGACGCCGACGCGGAGGCGGTTGCGGCCCTGGCGACCCGCATCGATCGCGCCGCGCACAGGCGCCTGGGGCGCAGCCTGGCGATCCGCGAGGTCGATGCCGGCTCGTGCAACGGATGCGAGCTCGAAATCCACGCACTGAACAACGCCTACTACGACCTCGAACGTTTCGGAATTCGTTTCGTGGCCTCGCCGCGCCATGCCGACGTACTGCTCGTGACCGGCCCGGTGACCAAGAACATGCGCGAGGCGCTCGAGCGAACCTACAACGCGACGCCCAATCCGAAGTGGGTCATCGCGGTCGGCGACTGTGCCCGGGATGGTGGCTGCTTTGCCGGCAGCTATGCCGTGGTCGGTGGGGTGGCGGAGGTCGTGCCCGTCGACCTGTATATCAGGGGCTGCCCGCCGAGCCCGACGCAGCTGCTCCGCGGCCTGCTCGCGCTGCTCGACGCGGGGGTTGCGCCCGAAGGGACGGCTTCGGCCGTTTGACGGAGCGCGGCGACGGCTTCAGCCCGGCGGCAGCCCGGCGTCGCGCAGGCCGGTCAGGTAGTGCTCCAGGTCCTCGGGGTTCTTGTAGCGCAGGGTCTTCGCATAGCCCGCGATGGTGAACTTCGGGTCCAGCTCGAGAACCCGTTCCGCATGCTCCCGTGCGAGGTCGCCTTGCTTCAGGTGCGCATGGCACGAGGCGAGGTAGGCTTGGTGCGCCGCCTGCTGGCGCGGCACCCGCTTGAAGATCTCGACGGCGTCGGCGTAGCGGTGTGCGGCGTGCAGCACGATGCCGAAATTGGCGTAATAGTTCTCCGGATGGAAGGGGTCGAGCCGCAGCACCTTCTTGATCCATTCGACGCCTTCCTCCGCCCGTCCGAGGTAGGCCAGCAGATAGCCGCGCTGGACGACCAGGCGGAAGTCGTTCGGGTTGAGCGACAGGCCGCGCTCGTTATGGTACTCGGCCTCGTCGTACTTCTTCTGGAGCAGGTAGATCTCGCTCAGGATGCGATGGCATTCACTGTCGCCTTCGTCGAGCTCCAGCGCCTTTTGCGCCGCCGCGACGCAGCGCTTCCAAAGCTCGCCCTTCTGGGGCAGATAGTCGCGCACCCAGGCCTGGCCGACGATGCACGACAGCCAGGCCCAGGCCTGGGCGAAGTTGGGATCGAGCTCGACGGCCTTCTGGAGGAGGCCGATCCCTTCGATGCAGTCGTCGTGGGTGAACTTGTGGTGCAGCTCGCGGCCCCGCAGGAAGTAGTCGTAGGCCGCCATCTGGTCGGTCCGCTTGCGCTTGACGCGCTCCAGGTCCGCCGCACCGACGCGTTCCGGCAGCGAGGCCACGATGGCCCTGGTGACCTCGTCCTGGACGGCGAAGATGTCGTCCAGGTCGCGATCGTATTTTTGCGCCCAGAGGTGATTGCCGGTCCGGGCGTCGATCAGCTGGACCGTCACCCGGACACGGTTGCCGGCCTTGCGCACGCTGCCCTCGACGACGTAGCTCGCGCCAAGCTCCTTGCCGACCTTCTGGATATTGACCGCCTTGCCCTTGAAGACGAAGGTCGAATTGCGGGCGATCACGAAAAGCGCGTGGAAGCGGCTGAGCCCGGTGATGATGTCCTCGGTCAGGCCGTCGGAGAAGTATTCCTGCTCTTCGTCGCCCGACATGTTGTTGAACGGCAGCACCGCGATCGAGGCCTTGTCTGCCGAGGGCGACGGCGCCCCGTGCGGCCGGGATAGGCCGTCCGCCTGGCTCTCCGCCGGCCCCGCGCCGCGCAGCCGGAACACCCGGATCGGCTTGTCGATGTTCTTGACGTGCTGCTCGCCGAGGTCGTCGAAGGTGACGTCGAGCTTGCCGCCGATCTGGCGCTGGACGTCGTCCGAGACGCAGACGCCGCCGGGCTCCGCCAGGCCTTCGAGGCGCGAAGCGACGTTGACCCCGTCGCCGTGTATGTCGTCGTCCTCGACGATCACGTCGCCCAGATTGATGCCGATGCGAAAGCGCAGGCGCGCGTCAGGCACGGCGCCGTCGTCGCGTTCCGCGACGCCCTTCTGCCAGGCCGCGGCGCATTCCACGGCGTCGACGACGCTGCCGAACTCGACCAGGAAGCCGTCGCCCATCATCTTCACGATGCGACCGTGATGATCGGCCACCAGCGGGTCTATGATCTCGCTCTTGAGCGCCCGGAGGCGGTGCCGGGTCCCCGCCTCGTCGTGGCTCATGAGGCGGGAGTAGCCGACGACGTCGGCCGCGAGTATGGCGGCGAGGCGGCGCTGCATGGCCGGTCTCCTTCTGCCGGGAAGATTACCCGACCGGCGCCTCGGAATCCACGAAACAACCGCGCCGCGCCGGATCACTCCGGCTGCAGGTACCAGGCATATTCCTGATCGCTGATGTGGTTTTCGAAGGTGTCCATCTCGGCCGTCTTGCAGGCGGCGTAGATGCGCAGGTAATCCTTGCCGAAATACTCCGCCAGCACCTTGGAGCGCAACATGCGCTCGAGCGCCCGGTGCGGCCGGAACGGCAGCTTGGGGTCGTAGGCGAAGCCGGCGTTGCCCTCGAAGGCCGGCGGCGGCGCGACCTTCCCCGTCAGCCCGTGGTGCACGCCGGCTAAGAGGGTCGCCAGCGCCAGGTAGGGGTTGGCGTCGGCGCCGGCGATGCGGTGCTCGATGCGCCGCGCCGGACCGCCGCCGAGCGGCACGCGCAGCGCCACCGAGCGGTTCTCGAAGCCCCAGGAGCGCCGGATCGGGACGAAGATGTTGGGCACGTATCGCCGGTAGGAATTCACGTTCGGGGCCAGGAAGGCCATCGACTCCGGCATGATGTCGAGGATGCCGCCGACGGCATGCTCGAAGCGCGGCGTGATCTTCTTCATCGGGTCGTCGAACACGTTGCGGCCGGCCTTGTCGAACAGGCTGACGTGCATGTGCAGCCCGCTGCCCGCCTGGTCGAGGTAGGGCTTGGCCATGAAGGTCGCCTGCAGGCCGTGCTGCCGCGCCACGCCCTTGACCACGCGCTTGAACTGCACGCAGTGGTCGGCGGCCAGCAGCGGGTCGTCGACATGGTCGAGGTTGATCTCGAACTGGCCGGGCGCGTACTCGGCCGTGATCGCCCCGGTCGGGACGTCCTGCCGGTCGCAGGCCGCGGTGATCGCCTCGAGCACCTTGGCGTGCGTGTCGACGTCGGCCATGCCGTAGACCTGAGTGCCGCTGTCGCGCTCTCCGGTCAGCGGCGAGACCGGCGGCTGCGGCGCACCGTGGGCGGCGCGCTTGGGGTCGATCAGGTAGAACTCGAGCTCGAAGGCCACCACCGGCTTGAGGCCGAGCTTGGCGAAGCGTCCGGCGACCTTGGTCAGGATGTTGCGCGGCTCGTAGGGGTAGGGGGTGCCGTCTTCCTCGAAGAAGGTCGTCATCACTTGGCACAGCGGCCGGTCGGCCCAGGGCACCGGCTTGAGCGTGCCGGGAATCACCTTGACCATGGCGTCGGGGTCGCCGTCGCTGAAGCCGCGCCCATCCGGGTCGTGGCTGTGGCCCATGGTATCGAGCAGGAAGACCGAGGCCGGGGCCGCGACCCCGGCGGTCATCAGCTTGCCCAGGTGGTCGACGGGGTAGCGCTTGCCGCGCACCACCCCGGAGAGGTCGGCGAAGATCGCGTCGACCGCCACGGTTTCGGGATGTGCGGCCAGGAAGGACGCCGCTTCGCGCGGCAGCTTGGCGGAGGCTTTGGCCATGGGATGCTCGGGTTCGGGGGCGCCGGCGGCGCCACCCGGGGTTAGGCGATTTCGGCGACGGCGTCGATCTCGACCGCGACGCCGAGCGGCAGCGCCCCGGCCGACACGGCGGCGCGCGAATGCTTGCCCTTGTCGCCAAAGACCGCGACCATCAGGTCGGAGGCGCCGTTGATCACCTTCGGCTGGTCGCCGTACTCGGGCACCGAATTGACGAAGCCGCCGAGCTTCACGATGCGCTGCACGCGGTCGAGGTCGCCGCCGCAGGCCGCCTTGAGCTGGGCGATGATGTTGATGGCGCAGAGTTTGGCCGCCTCCTGCGCGTCTTCCAGCGAGACCTCGGCGCCGACCTTGCCCTGATACTGCAGCTTGCCGTCCTTGAGCGGCACCTGACCGGAAACGAAGACCAGGTTGCCGCTCTGCACGAAGCCGACGTAGTTGGCCACCGGCGCTGCCGCCTCCGGCACCGTGATCCCCAGGTCCTTCAGGCGTGCATCGACCTTTCCGGCCATGGCGTTCCCCCTTTTCTGCAATGCTCGCGATTCACGGAAATGTGGCCGGACCATACCCGCGCCCCGCGGCTCGGGCAAGCGGGGCGGTACCGGGGAGTGGCCCGTGGCGCGGGGGCCCGAAAAAACCGGGGTGCTGCCGCTGCAGACACCCCGAAGGTCACAGGGAGAACTCAGACGTGAGTCGTCAGGTCGGATGCAGCCCCCGAGGCATTGCGCCTCAGGAGCAGCCGCTGGTCGCGCCGCAGGTCGTGCATTTCAGGCACGTCCCGTTGCGGACCAGCGTGAAGTTGCCGCATTCCCCGCAGGAATCGCCCTCGTAGCCCTTCATGCGTGCCTCGCGGACGCGTTCCAGGCGCAGGTCGACCCGTTGGGAGACTACGGCCTCGACGGCAACCGCTTCAGCGGAGCCTTGGTTGCCGCCGAGTCCCTGTGAGGCGGGCGCCGCGCCGGCGACGGCCGTCGCCGCCCCGCCGCTGCTGCCACCGCCGCCGTTCAAGACGAGAAGCCGACTGCGCACGTAGCCGGTCGAGGCCAGGCGCCGCACGGTCTCCGCCACGGTCTCGCGCGCGACCTCGGGCAAATCGCCTTCGCTGTTGCCGCTGCCCATGCTGTCGGGCTGCAGGTCGTTCGGCTCGGCGTGCGCCAGATCGGTGCGTCCCAGGTAGGAGATCGCCAGCTCTCGGAAGATATAGTCGAGCACGGAGGTCGCCATCTTGATGGCGTCGTTGCCCTCCACCATGCCCGAGGGTTCGAAGCGGGTGAAGGTGAAGGCCTCGACGTATTCCTCAAGCGGCACGCCGTACTGCATGCCGATCGAGATCGCGATGGCGAAATTGTTCATCAGGCTGCGGAAGGCGGCGCCCTCCTTGTGCATGTCGATGAAGATCTCGCCGAGCGAGCCGTTCTCGTATTCGCCGGTGCGCAGGTAGACCTTGTGCCCGCCGACGATGGCCTTCTGGGTGTAGCCCTTGCGCCGCTGCGGCAGACGCTGGCGCTTGGCGCGGCGCTCGATGATGCGCTCGATGACGCGCTCGGCGACGATCTCCGCGCGCCGGGCGGAGGAGGCCGCGGCGACCTTCTCGCTCAGGGTCTCCGCCTCGTCGTCGTCCTCTTCGACGCCGCTCAGCAGGCTGGAGGCCAGCGGCTGCGACAGTTTGGAGCCGTCGCGGTAGAGCGCGTTTGCCTTCAGGCCCAGGCGCCACGACAGCATGTAGGCGTCCTTGCAGTCCTCGACCGTCGCGTGGTTCGGCATGTTGATGGTCTTGGAGATGGCGCCGGACACGAAGGGTTGGGCCGCCGCCATCATGCGGATGTGGCTTTCCACCGACAGGAAGCGCCGGCCGTTGCGGCCGCAGGGATTGGCGCAGTCGAACACCGGCAAGTGCGCCTCGCGCAGGTGCGGCGCGCCCTCCAGCGTCATGGCGCCGCAGCAGTAGGTGTTGGCGGCCTCGACCGCGGCCTTGGTGAAGCCGAGCGCGGCCAGCATGTCGAACGCCAGGTCGTCGATCTGCTCGGCGGTCAGGCCGAGCGCCTTGATGCAGAAGTCGCGCCCCAGGGTCCATTGGTTGAACGCGAACTTGATGTCGAAGGCGCTCGCCAGGCCGGCCTCGAGCGACTGCAGCGCCGCCTTGGTGAAGCCCTTCTCCATGAGCCGCTTGTGGTTCACGCCCGGCGCGTCGACCAGGGTGCCGCAACCGACCGCATAGCGGATGATGTCCTCGATCTCCTGCTCGTCATAGCCCAGCGTGCGCAACGCCTCGGGCACCGTGCGGTTGATGATCTTGAAGTAGCCGCCGCCGGCCAGCTTCTTGAATTTCACGGTGGCGAAGTCGGGCTCGATGCCGGTGGTGTCGCAGTCCATGACCAGGCCGATGGTCCCCGTGGGTGCGATCACCGAGGCCTGCGCGTTGCGGTATCCGTGCGCCTCGCCGAGCTCGAGCGCGCGGTCCCAGGCGTGCTTGGCGGCCCGGATCAGCGCCCGTTCCGGGCAGACCTCGGCATCGAGCGGGACCGGCGGCACCGACAGCCCCTCGTAGTCGGTCTCGGCGCCGTAGGCGACCCGACGGTGGTTGCGGATGACCCGCAGCATCGCCTCGCGGTTCTTCACGAAGCCCGGAAAGGCGCCGAGCTCCGCCGCCATCTCGGCCGAGGTCGCGTAGGCGACGCCGGTCATGATGGCGGTGACGGCCCCGCAGTAGGCGCGCCCGGCCGCGGAGTCGTAGGGCAGGCCGCTCGCCATCAGGAGGCCGCCGAGATTGGCGTAGCCCAGGCCGAGGGTACGGAACTCGTAGGACAGGCGCGCGATCTCGCGCGACGGGAACTGGGCCATCAGGACGGAGATTTCCAGCACGACGGTCCACAGCCGCACGGCGTGCTCGAAGGCCGCGGTGTCGAAGCCGCCGTCCTCTTGACGGAAGGCCATGAGGTTGAGCGACGCCAGGTTGCAGGCGGTATCGTCGAGGAACATGTACTCGGAGCAGGGATTGGACGCGTTGATCCGTCCCGACTCCGGACAGGTGTGCCACTCGTTGATGGTGCTGTCGTACTGCATGCCCGGATCGGCGCAGGCCCAGGCGGCCCCGGCGATCTGTTCCCACAGGTCGCGGGCGCGCAGCGTCTTGTGCACCTTGCCGTCGGTGCGCCGGATCAGGTCCCATTCGCCGTCGGTCAGGACCTTCTCGATGAAGGCGTTCGGCACGCGCACCGAGTTGTTCGAGTTCTGTCCCGAGACCGTCAGATAGGCGTCGGAATCCCAGTCGGTGTCATAGGTCCGGAAGTCGATCTTGCGGAAGCCCTGGCGCGCGAACTCGATCACCCGTTGGATGTAGTTCTCCGGCACCTCGTCGCGCCGCGCCGCGCGGATCGCCTTGCGCAGCTCGGGGTTGCGCTTCGGGTCGAAGGCCTCCGCCGGGTCGGCGTCCGCCGCGGCGGCGCCGTGACAGGCGCGGATCACCGCGTTGAGATGGCGGTCGCACAGGCGCGAGCCGGTGACCAGCGCGGCGACCTTCTGCTCCTCGGTCACCTTCCAGTTGACGTAGTCTTCGATGTCCGGATGGTCGAGGTCGACGGTCACCATCTTCGCCGCACGGCGCGTCGTGCCGCCCGACTTGATGGCGCCGGCGGCGCGGTCGCCGATCTTCAGAAAGCTCATCAGGCCGGAGGACTTGCCGCCGCCCGACAGCGGCTCGTCTTCGCCGCGCAGGCGCGAGAAGTTGGTCCCGGTGCCCGAGCCGTACTTGAACAGCCGCGCCTCGCGGACCCAGAGGTCCATGATGCCGGACTCGTTGACCAGGTCGTCGTCGACCGACTGGATGAAGCAGGCGTGCGGCTGCGGCCGCTCGTAGGCGCTGGCGGAGCGCTTGACCTCGCCGGTCTCGTGGTGGACGTGGTAGTGGCCCTGGCTCGGCCCGTCGATGCCGTAGGCCCAATGCAGGCCGGTATTGAACCATTGCGGCGAGTTGGGCGCGGCCATCTGGCGCGCCAGCATGAAGCGCAGCTCGTCGAAGAAGGCGCGCGCGTCGGCCTCGGAGTCGAAATAGCCACCCTTCCAGCCCCAGTAGGTCCAGGTGCCGGCCAGACGGTCGAAGACCTGGCGCGCGCTGGTCTCGCCGCCGGCGCCGTCGTCCTTGCCGGCGCCCGCCGTATCGGTTTTCGCAGCCGCCTTGGAAACCCGACGCTGCAGCCAGGCTGGCACGTCCGACTCGGCGACGCGATCGAGCTTGCGCGGGATCCCGCGCTTGCGGAAATACTTCTGCGCCAGGATGTCGCTTGCCACCTGGCTCCAGCTCGTCGGCACCTCGATGTCCTGCGCCTGAAAGACGATCGAACCGTCCGGATTGCGAATCTCGCTGGAGGTCCGGCGAAACTCGATCTGCTCGTAGACGTCCTTTCCGGCTTCGGTGAATCGGCGCTCGATCCGCATCAGGTCCTAATCCCCTTGATTCTAGGTTTTGTTCTTGCCTGCGTGAGGGGAAGACAGCGACCGTCCGATGCCTGGCTGGGTCTCGGCGACCGCTTCGGGCGGCGTCATGCCCTGGATCCGCCCTCTGCCCCAGTCCGCCCCCCTCGAACGCCTGGGCACAGATGTTGTGCGCGTCAACAATCTAATCACAAGATATGGGCAGTGTCAGCCCATATTGTTAACGAGATCCTAAGATCGGCCAGATTTTGTGTGGATAGGCGGGCGGGAGCCGGCCGGGCCCCGGCCCCGGCCCCAGGTTCGGCCCCAGGTTCGGCCCCAGGTTCGGCCCCAGGCTCGGGCGGCCGGTTCGCGGCCCGGCGGCAGGACTCAGCGGGGCCGGCGGGTGGCCAGGACCAGGGCGCCCAGCACCAGGGCGACGCCGCCCAATTGGCCGAGGCCGAGCCGCTCTCCCAGAAGAACCGTGGCGCCGGCGATGGTCGTCACCGGCTCCATGTTGAAGGCGAGCGCCGCCAGCACCGGGCTGGTCCGGCGCAGCGCCGCGAAGTGCAGCCCGGTGGCGCTGACGAAGAGGATCGCCACGCCGAGCAGCCCAGCCCACCCCTGGTCCGTCGCGGGCAGCGCGAGCCCGCCGAACAGCGGCAGCGCCGGCAGCACCAGCAGGGCGCAGCCCAGGGTCACGTAGAAGCTCACGCCGAAGACGTCGTAGGCCGCCAGGAGGCGCGGCGAGATCAGGAACAGCCAGGTCGAGGACACGGCGGCGAGCACGGCGAAGGCGACACCGTGCCAGTCGAGGCCGCCGGCCTCCGGCCCGAGGGCGAGGAACAGGCCGAGGAACGCCAGGGGGAAGGCGACCATCTGGGCCCGCGTCGGGGCGCCGCCGCCGATCGCCGGCGTGATGGCGGCGACCATCAGCGGGTAGGTGTAGAAGATCACCGTCATCAGCGAGACGGGGATGAAGAGAATCGAGCACAGCAGCCCGATCGTGACCCCGAAGACGCCCAGCGTGGCGCCGAACAGCCGCAGCCGCACCTCCGACGGCACCCGGAACGAGCGCCGCATCCAGAGCACCGCCAGGGCCATGGCCGCGGCGGTCACCGACATGCGCAGCAGGATGACGGCGCCCGCATTGGCGCCGCCGCCATAGGCCAGGGCGGCGAGCGAGATGTGCACGCCGTAGCAGGACGCCGCGCCGAGCGCGAGGACAAAGCCCGCCGACAGTACGGGCAAGGCGGCGGCGCGCCCCGGTGGCTCCGGCGGGCCGGTCATCCGAGTCCTCCGATCCGGGGGCCGAAATGCGAGTCGTTGGTCATGCGGCGGGCTATGCGGTCTTCAAGCGGGTCCCGAACTCGGCCCCTGTGTGACAGATCGCGCGCGCCTCGTCACGCACCGGCGGCGGGATCCGGGAAGCCCCGCTGTCACGGGTGCGTGCCCGGGCCGCGCGCCCGCGCCCGGACCCGGCGTTCGCGCAGCGAGATGTAGACCCCGCTGCCGACCAGGACCAGGACGCCGGCCCAGGTCCAGGAACCCGGGAAGTCGCCGAACACGACGTAGCCGA
>Ga0210144_1000050_pt1 | contig 64787 bp, 62 predicted proteins | sample Muzzi_PWA_D2_FD_185532 | JGI IMG/M metagenome (GOLD analysis project Ga0210144, IMG submission 185532) | Wetland microbial communities from San Francisco Bay, California, USA, that impact long-term carbon sequestration - Muzzi_PWA_D2 (SPAdes) | ecosystem: Environmental > Aquatic > Marine >...
AGGAGGATTGCAGGGGGCGCAGTCAGGCAGGCTTCAAGGAAGACAGGGTGGAAAATATCGATGGTTGGCAAGACCTGTCTATTGATCGCATCGAGGCGCCGCCAAATGCCCGGAGTGCCAATATATATATGACAAGAGGTGTAAATGATTCCGGACAATTTGCCTTCTTCATTGATGATATATTTTTCAGGGCTGTAGCTGAATAATTAAAGGGGCCAATCAATGGGGTCAGTATAAAAATACAGTGCCGGTCCAATGATAAGCATGCTCAAATTTTTACTCTGACCCCAAAATATTCAGGATGTATACAACTGGACTGAATATTCACGTACTGATAAAGGAAGCGTCGAGCATCATGAATAATGGATTGCGCGCCCACCCGGGCACACAAACCGGTAACCTGGGAATTCTCGCAACCCTCCTGTGCCTGGTCACTGTGATGGCTGCCTGCGCGCCCGCATCACCCCGCTTGCACCAGGAAATTATCAACAAGGACACGTCAGCGGCGCTTGCCTCCATCAAGGGCTCAGGGGATATCAATACATACAGCGAACGGGGCTTCACGCCACTACAGCTTGCCGTGCAAACCAACCAGGTCGATATCGTAAAAGCGCTGATCGCCGCAGGTGCCGATCTTGACATGCGCACGATTGACGGCATGAGCCCGCTGACGATGGCAATACGTGACGGACACACAGAGACGGCCAGGCTGTTGCTGGCGAGCGGTGCTTCCGTCAATAAACTGAGCCGTGGAAACAGTCCCATTTTCGAAGCGGTAAAACTCCGTGATCCTGATCTTCTGACGCTTCTTCTCGAATCCGGTGGTGATATCAATTACAGGGACCACGGCGATGCAACGGCATTGTTTTATGCCGCCTACCTTGGCTATCCGGACATTGTCTCTTTCCTTGTCGACCATGGCGCGGATATCAATGCCACGACACATGACGGGCGATCCGCGTTACACGCGGCAGTGTACAAGGAACATCTTGATATTGCGGACATGCTCCTGGATTCAGGGGCAAAAATCAACGGAACGAAGCAGAGCGAGGAAGGGGTCTATGCCTCGGCACGGCTGTACAGGTATGCAGCCATACGGGCCAACCGGGACAATGACGCACTTGCGGCGCGTTACCTGGATAACGCGATCACTTATTATAATGACACTATATCCATGCTCGAGAAGAAAGTTGACGAACTGAACAGCGCGATTTTTGAAAAAAATATGCTAACCGTTGCCTCCTTTGTGGTGGCAGGCATATCGGCAGGATACCAGGCGCGGACCAACACGGTAATGACGCCGGATGGTCGGTCGGTCGGGATCGGGGTTTCCCAATACAGGGTCAACGACACCAGCGACCTTGACGACCTGGTCACGGGGTACACGACCACCATCGGGGCCTGCAGGGACGAGGCCGCCCGGTTAAAAAGCATTCGCGCCTGCAGCGCCGGGATGAGCTCGAATTTATCCTCATGCTTCAGTAACATTGGACAGTGACACCATTTCAGCCCGGACATACGCCCGTCAGTAAACAACCCCAACGCAAGCGATCTCACCATGACTGCAACCAGACTACTTCTGCGACATGCCACACTTGTTCTTGTTCTCGTCCTCACCGGATGCGCCACGAAGCCGCTGGCGCCTGACACTGAGGACAGTGAGGCGAAATTATTCAGGCCAGTCCCGGACAAGGGCGTGATTTATATCTTCCGCGAGAATGATTACTACATTACCAAATTCCCCGTCATCGTCGACGGAAGGCAACTCGGAAGCATGCATTCCGGTACCTATTTCCGGCTGGAAGTTGAACCGGGTGAGCATGACATCTGGGCCGACGGATCAGATATTGCCAGCCTGAACAAGAAAATCAGGCTGCCGCTGGTTGTTGAACAGGGAGAGTTGTATTTCATTCAGCAAACAGCCTCCAGCGCGCGCTCTCCCCATCTCGAACGCATTGCCGCGAACGCCGGCATGAGAGAAGTACGGGAATGCAAGCTGATGAAGATCAAGGCACTCGAAAGCAGCCTGTATAAATAAAAAGGGGTCGCAAGCAATAGGGGACAGACCACGATTTCACGGTTATTTGTCTGACTGAACTCCCAGTCGATTTACGCCAGGCTGATTATGAAGATGTATTTTTGGGGTCGGAGTAAAAACTCGCAGTATGCAGTTTTTGCTCTGACCCCGATTGTCTTTGTCCCATTTTTCCTCGCTCGCGCCTATTGGCCGCCTCGTGCGGAAAGACCGATATTCAGCAGGCGTTGAATGAACTGTGGATAGTTCATGCCGGCCTTCTCCGCCGAGAAGGCCATGTCCTCATTTTGCGCCAGCGCGGCGTTGGGGTTGGCTTCCAGTACATAAACGACGCCGTTCGTGTCGAGTCGCAGGTCGATGCGCGCGTAACCGCTCAGTTCCAGGGTGCGGTAGATGCGTTTGCCCAGTTTTGGCAGGTAGTCCGCCATCCCTGACGGCAGGTTGCGCACGAACTGGTAGTCGATGCCGTGACGTTCGCGGTATTCTTCATCCCATTTGACCTTGTAGGTCGCGATGCGATCCTCGCCCTCTGCGTCCCCACTGAAAACCAGTTCGCGTATGGGCAAGACCTGCAGACGCTTGTTGCCCAGCACGGTGATGTAGAGCTCGCGTCCATCGATGTATTGTTCGGCGATGACATCGCCGTCGGTCATCGCATGGACCTGGGTCACGCGTTCGACCAGTTCCCCCGCATTGTTGACGAACGATGCCCGGGCGATGCCGACCGAGCCCTGTTCCAACAGGTATTTGACCACCATCGGGTAGGGTAGCCGGGGGATATTCCGGACTGAAACGGATCGGCCCCGGGGGAAGACGTGAAAGCGGGGCACCTTGATGCGGTGGTAGCCTAGTAATTTCTTGGACAGGGCCTTGTCGCGAGCCAGCAGCATGCCGCGCGGATTACATCCCGTGTAGGGAACCTTGAGCATGTCTAGGTAACTGACCACGTAATAATCCAGTGCTCCGTTATTGGCAAATGCCTCAATCAGGTTGAAGGCGATATGCGGTTTCCAGTCCCGAATGGTGTGACGTATGGGGGTGATGTCATCCTCGACGGCGATCATGCGGACGCCGTGGCCAAGCGACAGCAATGCCTTGCGCACGTCGAATTCGGTGCGGACCTTGTCCATGCGGGGATCGTCTGCGTCGGTGAGGTCATCCGGGGGCACCAGTTCGGGATGCACCAGCATCATGACGCGCAGCTTGCTTCGTTTCATAGATAGATGCGAAATCCGTCGTTGTTGAGTTTATTCATAATGACCATGGTCAGGTATGCCACGATCTCCTGCTTCATGTCCTGATCATCGCGCGCGACGCGCAAGCCAAGCTTGTCACAGCACAGCGCCATGCCCTTCAGTACCTCGTTGATACGATACTTGTACTCCCCCGTCCAGCGTCCAACAACATTCATGACTGTGCCGGCAGTACGGCGAATATAGCGCGACGCCTTTTCATTGCGTGCATGTTCAGGTTCGCAGGAGAACAGTTTCTTCAGGTCGTGATCGGAGAATTCAGGGTTGTCGGTGCCGTAGCGCGCGATCTTGTCTGCATAGTATTCACGCAGGGTTATGCGCATCTTCGACACCGGATGCACTTCACGACGATTGCGTAACAGCGGCCGTTGAGCGTGTATCGAGCGCATGAGGTCGTCGACGTATTCCAGTTTGCGGATGGCCGGCCAGGTACAATAGCGGCGTCGCCAGTCCGATTTTGGTTTCAGCCAGACGGCGAAGGTCTCGGCCCAGTCCTCGTGCGGATGAGCCTGCGCGTACCAGTTGGGCAGATTGAGCACGTAGCGTTTGCTGTACGGTTTCGGTAGATAGGTGTCCGGGTACGGTGTACCAGGTCGTCCGAAAACGCGGCGCCAGTCGCGGTTCTCATGCAAACGGTAGGCATTCAGCAGGGCGTGTGCGGTTTCGTGGCGCAGCAGCCGCATGCACCAGTCGCGTGTGCCACCCTCCACTTCCATGACCGATTCCTGCTCCAGACGGCGCAAGCGCGGATGGGCGAGAAAGAACGGGACCGCGACACCGGGTACCTCGTCCGGACAATACCAGTTGTCCGACAGCCAGAAATGGGGTTTGAAGCGGAAGTCACGCTGTTCCAGTTCGCGATACAGCTGCTCGATGCGTGGTTCCAGAAAAGAGCCCGCGATCTCCAGGTTGAGATCGCAGATGCGCATATCCAGTAACCTGTCCTTGCTCCAGCGTACCCAGAGATACGGTTTACGCGCTGTGGCCTGTGGGGTTTTACGCCGGACTGCCATGTTGCAAGCATAAGCGAATAATAGGGGACAGACCACGTTTTCTCGGTCATTTGTCTGACTGAACTCCTGGTCTATATGTGCCAGTCTGCTCGTAGCAGTCAGTGTGCCACATGGATAGGGATATCTCGAATGCCGCGACGTGCACACCTGGCTGTGGCGGGAATCCGCTGGCATATCATCCAGAGAGGGAGCAACCGCAGACAAGGAAAATGGTGTCAGAGCAAATTTCTCGCTAATATAGCCAGGGAGTCTGTTCCCGCGCCTTATTGCCTGATTATCTTACAATCAACAAGAACAGAGGAGCCCTCATGAAAAAATTACTGGCTATACCCGTGATGCTATTGCCTGTAACTGTCATTGCCCAGGGATACCAGGGAATGAGCGAGGCTGATATGCAGCGGATGATGCAGGGCATGCAGGAATCACAGGCCTGCATGCAGGGGATCGACCAGGCCAGGCTTGATGCTTTCAGTCAGCGCGCCGAGCAGGTCAAGTCCGAGATCAAGGCCCTGTGTGCCAGGGGCGAGCGGGATGCCGCGGAACAGAAGGGGCTTGCGTTTGCCAGGGAGGTGAATACCGACCCGGATATACAGAAAATGCGGAAATGCGGGGAACAAATGAGTGGCATGATGCCGTCGATGCCGTTTATGGCCCAGTCCGGTTCGACGGATGCATCAGGCAAGCACGTTTGCGACGATTAGAATGGATCAATGTGGATCAATGGGGTCAGACTCGATTGATTCGTCAAAATGACAGCGTCTGACTGTTTCTCCGTTACGGATACATAATGGGGTCAGATTCATTTTCTTCAGGCCTGGGTCTTCTTTTGTCTACCCGATCAATGGAGTCTGACCCCATTGATTTCATGACCCCATTGATTTCCATTGATTTTCCCCATTGATTTTTGATTTTTAAATGGATGCGCCTGATAGCCGATAGCGATGTTGATCATGAAGAACCTTCTCGTACCCAGCTGTCTGTCGCTCATTTTTTTCGCAGGTTCCGGAATGGCTGCGGATGCCCCTGCGCAGCTGGCAAAACTTGAGGCCGGCACAACCTCGCACACCATGACGGTGCCTCGCTGGAGTGTGCTAGACCCGAATAAACTGAAGCTCAAGTCAGATGCGGTGCTGGTGCTGGACCAGAATGGCGAAGAAGTCTATTCCAGGCATGAGAGTGAACCTCGACCCATCGCTTCGATCACCAAGCTGATGACGGCGATGGTTATCCTTGATAGCGACCTCGATTTACAGGAAAAGATTACCATCACCAAGGAAGACCGGGATTTGATTCAGCTGACCGGTTCGCGGCTGAAGTATGGCGCGGTACTGACACGTAAACAGATGCTGCAGCTGGCGCTGATGTCCTCTGAAAACCGGGCAGCCAATGCACTTGCCCGCACCTGGCCCGGGGGTAAGGCGGCATTTGTCGAGGCCATGAATAAAAAGGCCGGCGTGCTCGGTATGCAGACCGGTCATTTCAAGGATCCGGCTGGCCTTGATCCCGGTAATGTTGCCTCCGCTCGCGATACAGCCAGGATGGTGCGCGCTGCCATGTCCTACCCGCAGATTCGTGATGCCACCACCACCCGTTCAGCCAGGGTCAGGCCATACAAGAACCGCGGCGAACTCACGTTCAATAACACCAACCGCCTGCTGAGAAACAAGACCTGGGACATCCAGCTCAGCAAGACCGGTTACATCAACGAGTCCGGGCGCTGCCTCGTGATGCAGGCTGAGATCGATGCCCAGCCACTCACCATCGTACTGCTCAACTCTTTTGGCAAACTGACACCTTTCGGCGACTCCAACCGGATTCGCAAGTGGATTGAGAGTAACTAAAAAGTAATTGGGGTCAGAGAAAAATTTTCCCGAATATTAGAAATATTAGTTCTCTGACTTAACCGGTTGGTAACGACAGGTATCGGCTGCAGATTCAACAACGCTATGGCATTCGACTTTGCCTGATGCACCGGGGCAGGCCGAGGAAGGAAGAAAATAACCACTCCGTTCCCTTTTATTCCAGGCGGGCCTCTCGCACCACAGTGATGTTCTTGCGCCAGTTCACCAAATTTTCGAAGCCGTCTGTCAGATTCGTCGGAATACCGTCGAGAATACCGGTTGCCAGCCAGTCAATGATCCAGTACAGCTTGAGATCGGCGATGGTCAGGTCCTTACCCACAATAAAACCGGTACCGCCGTTGGCGACCAGTAACCGTTCGAGGCAACCCATCCAGAAAGGCAAAGTCTCTTCCGCCAGCACCTTGCGCATTGCCATTTTCCTTTCCGTGTCCTGTTCATGAAGACTGGGCTCCAGTAAACAATTGATGTCCTCGCCCACGCCCAGTGCCTCATCGACTTTCAGCGCTTGAAGCGGATCATTCGTTGGATACAGGCCGGTCAGTCGCCCGGCAAAACGCAGTATTGCATTGCTTTGCGCCACGCACTGCATGCCATCGCTGGTCTCGATAATCAGGACCGGTATGCCACCGAAAGGAAACTCGCCGGCTGCACGGCAATCTTGGAACTGGTCATACGTCAGGTGCTCATCGACGAAGTCCATGCGACCGATTCTCAGCGTGTCGCGGATCGCCTGGGCACGACCGGGGAATTCCATGTAACGCAGGCGAAGGGAAGAGAAGGTGTTCATGACAGAGTTGCCTCGGTGGCCATAAAGGGGACGGAGGATATTAACCGTGATGGTGCCACGTCGTTCGCGATTGAACAATGCTATGGCTTCCGGCTCGGCCGGATTCAGCGGTGCAAACCGACACGGGCGGGCGAACCATACTCCCTCCATCCCCCTTTCATTTTCATGGATTTTCACTCTGGATTCAGGTTGACTTGCTATATGAATCTATATCTTTCAACCAGGAGACAGGACATGATGGGACGTTTACTTTACGCGCTGTCAGGCATTGCGTTGCTTGCCGGTGCCGCCCCGGCCGATGCCGGCCAATGGCAGGCGCTGCCGGAAAGCGCGCCGGCACCCGCCGAAAATCCGACCACTGCAGCCAGGGCCGAACTGGGTAAGATGTTGTATTTCGATACCCGCTTTTCCTCCACCGGTACGGTCTCGTGCTTCTCCTGCCACAACGTCATGGAAGGTGGCGACGATCACCGGCCCACCTCGATCGGCGTGCATGGACAGGTCGGTGGCCGCAATGCACCTACCGTCTGGAATGCCGCATTCCAGTCGGTACAGTTCTGGGACGGTCGTGCGTCCTCGCTGGAGGAACAGTCCAAGGGTCCGCCGACCAACCCGATCGAGATGGGTATGAAGAACCTGGATGAGACGATCGGACGCGTAAGGGCGATTCCAGGCTACCAGCCTTTCTTCGAGGCCGCCTTCGGCAAGGGTGACGTTGTCACCATCGACAACGCCGCCAAAGCCGTTGCCGCCTACGAACGCACCCTAATTACGCCCAACAGCCCCTATGACCGCTTCGTCAAGGGCGACAAGCAGGCAATGACGGCACAACAGCAGCGGGGCATGGAGACCTTTACCGCTGTCGGCTGTACGGCCTGCCATTCCGGACCCGTCTTCAACGGCGCGGCCGGTTTGCCGGTCGGTCAGGGATTCTTTGTCAAGTTTCCGACCTTTCCCGGCAGCGTTTACGACAAGCGCTACAACCTCACTGCGGACACCGGGCGCTTCCAGGTCACGGGTGAGGAGGCCGACCGGAACATGTGGCGGGTGCCGATGCTCCGTAACCTGACCTATACCGCGCCTTATTTCCACAACGGGTCGGTTACGAGTCTGGATGAGGCGGTGCGCGTGATGGGCAAGACCCAGCTCGACCGGGACCTGAACGATACCGAGGTGCGGGATATCGTCGCCTTCCTGGGCGCACTGGACGGCGAATTTCTACAGCAGACCATGCCGCGCCTGCCGGCCACGCCCGGCGACCTGCTGCGTGGAGAAGCGGCCTCAGAATAACGGGGTCGGATACATTATTCTTCTTGTTATACGGAACGGAGGATCTAAATTTGCTATCCGGTTACAACCAGTCGCGATGTTCGGTATAAAAGGGATGGAGAACAGGATGAGTAATCACTCAATAGGAGATGGACCACGAGCCAATTGAATCAATACTGGCCCGACCTCCCCGGTAAATAACGATGGGGCGGAGGAAATAACATTAAGCTCCTCCGTCCCCTTCTTACAAAAGGAGCAGCGCTCAATGAGATGGCTGCGGTTACTATCCGGTGCACTGGTGATCAGCGTGGCGTTGTGCGGGTTCCTCTGGTGGATGATCCGCTGGACACCCGGGCCGGACACTGCATGCAGGCCGCCTGACGGCATGCGATCCGAACTGGCGACCGGACTCTCGCGGCACATCACGTATCTGGCGTCCGACATCGGACCGCGCGCTTCCGGACAGTCACGCGAACTCGAGGCAACGGCCGCTTACATCGAACGCGAATTCAGGCAACAGGGCTGGTCGACACTACGGCAATACACGGGACCGGAAGACTGGAATTTCAATGTCGTGGCACAGGCCGAACGCCTGGCCAGCCGGGACCTGCTGGTGATCGGTGCGCATTACGACACGGTACCGGACGCACCCGGCGCAGACGACAATGCCTCGGGCGTGGCGGCCTTACTTGAGATCGCACGCGTTCTGCCAAAGGATCCGCGACTGCGCCTGATCGCCTTCACCAACGAAGAGGCGCCACTGGGTTACACGGAGTACCAGGGCAGCCGCATCGCCGCATCCACAGCAGCCGCACGGGGTGAAACCCTGCAGGGTATGCTGTCGCTGGAGAGCATCGGTTATTATTCCGACCGGCCCGGGTCGCAACAGCGACCCACTCTGTTTGGCCGCTTCTTTCCCGACCGCGGTGACTTCGTGCTGATGTTATCTGATCTGCGCTCGCGAGCCTTTTTGCATCGCCTGATCGCAGGCTTTCGTGCCACCAGCATGGTTCCGGCCGAGGGCATCTCCGTGCCCACTGACCGAATCGAGCACGTCCGTCGCTCCGATCATGCGCCCTACTGGGACCATGGCTTCCCGGCCATCATGATCACCGATACCGCGCAGTTCCGGAATCCCAATTACCACCGGGCATCGGATATCGTCTCCACCGTCGATATCGAGCGCCTGGCCGACGTGACAGCGGGTCTCGCATCAGCATTGCAATGCGTGCTCGCAGAACGGGAATAGAGGGGCCGGATTGTCATCGGCAGTCAGAATATCAGAATATCAATGGGGTCAGACTCGATTGATTTGACGAAACATGGGCGAATCAATCGAGTCTGACCCCATTGATTCGCCCATTGATTCATGCCCATTGATTCATCCCGATTGATTCAAATTTATCTCGTGTTTACTTTAGGCTGATCCATGGAGCAGAATTGCCTCTGCCAATCAAGGGAGTCCGGGGTGATTGATTCGCATGACGAATGAGCTGGTGATACGCAACATGACACGGTCCGAAGTGGATGAGCTCGTCGAATGGGCTGCGCGTGAGGGCTGGAATCCGGGTCTGCATGATGCCGAGGCGTTCTGGGCGACTGATCCCGACGCCTTCATTGCTGCCCAGCTCGGTGGTGATCTGATCGGCGGCGGCGCAATTACGGCCTATGCCGGTGAATTCGGCTTCATGGGCTTTTTCATCGTGAGGCCAGAATATCGCGGTCACGGGTTCGGCAATACTCTGTGGCACGCCCGCCGTGAACGTCTGCTCGCCCGCCTGCGTCCGGGTGCAATCATCGGTCTGGATGGCGTATTCGAAATGCAGCATTACTATGCAAAGGGCGGCTTTGCCTTTTCCCATCGTGACATGCGTTTTCGTACAGAAATCCCTCAAGGTTACGGTACAGCGCGGGATGACGAGGAGATTGTTCCACTGTCATCCGTTCCTTTTGGCCAGGTCCAGGATTACGATCGCACCTGCTTCCCGGCATCGCGCCGTGCATTCCTGAACGCGTGGACAAACCTGCCAGATGCGCTGGCGCTGGGTTGCCGGCGTGACGGCAGGCTCGGAGGGTATGGCGTGGTGCGGCGTTGCCGGGAAGGATGCAAGATCGGTCCACTGTTCGCGGATGATGCCAGGGCTGCCGAAGCCCTTTATACGCGCCTCGCGGAATTCGCTGCAGGCGGCCCGCTGTTTCTCGATGCTCCGGAGAACAACCCGGCTGCAATCGAGCTCATACACCGTCACGGCATGACCGAGGTCTTCGGCTGCGCGCGGATGTACCTGGGGCGTCCCCCTGATCTCGCGCATGAGCACGTCTTTGGCGTAACGACCTTCGAGTTGGGCTGATGTCTGAACGTGACCTGACCGGTTACGGTGGCCATCGCCCACATGCGCGGTGGCCGGATGAAGCACGAGTTGCAGTCCAGTTCGTGCTCAACATCGAGGAAGGCGCTGAATCTTGCATCCTGAACGGTGACGCCTGCTCGGAGGCCTATCTACACGAGCTGCATGGCCGTCCGCCCCGGGAGGGAGAACGCGATCTCAGTGTCGAGAGTATGTATGAATATGGATCGCGAGCCGGCGTGTGGCGTATTTTGCAGCTGTTCCGCGAGCGTAATGTGCCACTGACGGCCTTTGCTGTCGGGCTGGCGCTGGAACTCAATCCGGAGATCGGTCATGCACTGGCCGCTGACGGACACGAAGTCGCCGGGCATGGTTATCGCTGGCTGGACTATCGCGACATTCCGGAAGACGAAGAACGGCGTCACATCCAGCTGACGCTTGAAATCACAGAGCGCATTTGTGGCAAGCGCCCCGTGGGCTGGTACACAGGGCGGGTCAGCCGGAATACCAGGCGCCTGCTGCGCGAGGTAGCCGGGCTGCTCTACAGCTCGGATGCATACAATGACGACCTACCTTACTGGCTCGCAGGATCACCATCACACCTGGTGATCCCGTACACACTGGTCAACAATGACGTCCGCTACCTGCTGCCGAATGGTTTCGCCTCCGGGAAGGACTTTTACCGGTTGCTCAGGGACGCATTTGACCAGCTGTGGAAGGAGGGCGTAAAAAGCCCGAAGATGATGAGTGTCGGCCTGCATGGCCGCATCAGTGGGCATCCCGCACGTGCGATGGCAATTGCACGCTTTCTTGATTACGTGCTGGACCACGATGCAGTTTGGATCTGCCGGCGCGAGGACATCGCCAGGCACTGGATGGCTGAACATCAATAAGCGGATCATCAATGCGGATCAATGCGGATCAATGGGGTCAGACTCGATTGATTCGTTAAATAGTCAGCGTCTGACTGTTTCTCCGTTACTGTTGCGCTAGCGTACCTGCCGATGCCCGCAGGTTTGCGGGTGCGGGAGGTGTGTCGTGGCGCGTCAGCCGCGATTTGTTCTGCCGGGACATCCCCAGCATGTGATTCAGCGCGGGAACAACCGCCATGTCATTTTTGCCGATGAAGCGGACTACCGGTTATATCTGGACACGCTGAAGGAAGCGTGCGAGCGGTTTACCTGCCGTGTCCATGCCTATGTCCTGATGACCAACCATGTGCATCTGCTGATGACACCTGATCACGAGGCGGGGATCGGCAGGGTCATGCAGTCGCTGGGTCGCAGGTATGTACAGTATTTCAATTGTCGCTATCGCCGTACCGGCACATTATGGGAAGGCCGTTACAAGGCGGCACTGCTGGACACCGAACCGTATCTGCTGACCTGTTACCGCTACATCGAGCTGAACCCTGTACGCGCCGGAATGGTCACCCGGCCGGATGCGTATCGCTGGTCCAGCCATCGCTGCAATGCACAAGGTGAACCGGATGTGCTGGTCACACCGCATTCTCTCTACCTGCAACTGGCCGAATCGGAGGAGCGGCGTTTTCGAGCCTACCGTGCGCTGTTTAGGGACCCGCTGGAGGAGGTTGTCATAGATGCCATCCGGCAGGCAACCAACAAGGCGTGGGTGCTGGGAGATGACCGATTCCGGCTGGAAATCGAGGACCTGCTCATGCGTCAGTCGGCGCCGAAATTGCGAGGCGGGGACAGAAAGTCTGCAAAATTCCAGGAACGTCGGAAAATCAATCGAGTCTGACCCCATTGATCCCATTGATCCATTGATCTTATTCAGGCCGCCTGGTCTCGGGATTTTGTGCCGTTTCCGGCTCTTGCTGTATCACGATCACTTGAGGATACTGGTCATAGGCACCGCCCCAGTAGGGACCGTAACGATAGTGCTGGTAGTACCACCAGTCATCGTCATCGTGATTGTTATCGAATATCTCGTCGGCCCACCAGGAGGGATTCATCAGATCCCAAATATCATCTCCTGCCTGGGCGGTCTGGGTCGGTAGTGCTCCCCCAAAGAACGCCGCGGCAGCAAAAATAACCACGGTTCTCTTTAGCATCTTGATTTCTCACGTCGGCAAGTGGTGGATGAGTAGTATTTTACTATATAATGATATGAAAATCCACCTAAAACCACATCGAGCGGGAGTGGGTGAAACATTTCCATCCAGATTACAATATGTTATCTCATACGTGGTCATCCCTGTTTGACACGAAAATAGTGTCATAGTGCATTTTTGTCTGATAATCAAAATGATAGGGCGCGGACCACGATTTCCACGTTCCTTCCTGTCTGACTGATCTTCCTGTTGTGCGAGTTCCAGGCTGTTACCCCGGCCTATCCAATTACAGCGGGAGGTCGTGGTGCCTCGACGTGCGCGCCTGGGCGTAACAGGCTCCGGCGCATCATTCTGCGGAGAAATAACCGGTCGGCCTGTTTCTACGCGGAGACGGATTACCGTCGCTACCTCCGAATCCGGGTGAGCAGGCAGGAAAGTATGGCTGCCGGATTCACGCGACTGCCTGATGACCAACCATGTCCATCTGCTGGTCACGCCGCCGCCGGCTGAGAGTGCCAGGTTGATGATGAAGCATCCTGGACAGCGCTATATTCAACATATCAGTCGTACGTACAGATGTTCCGATACCTTACGGGAAGGACGCTTTCGTTCTTGTCTTGCCCGGAATGAAGGGAATGTACTTGCGTGTTATCGTTATATCGAGCTGAATCCGGTCAGGGCTGGAATGGTTGTTCACCCTGCTGCCTACGCATGGTCAAGCGATGGTTACACTGCGCAGGGGATGGAGGACGAATTGAAATCGCCGTATCCACTTTATACGGGCCTGGGACCCTCCAGGGATGTCTGCTGCACGCACTGTCGGGAGCTGTTCCGTGCGCATCTGGCACTGGGATCGAGCGACCGGATCAGGCGGGCAACAGATGTAAATTATGCGCTCGGTGATACGCGCTTTTGCAAGGAAATTGAAGCGGTGTTGCAACGGCACCTGACCCCGTAACAGGCGGGGAGACCTGCCGGGAATGCGTGAAGATCGTGGTTTGTCCCCTTTTTTCATTTTTCTACTAATATGAGAAAAATGACCGCTAATGCCATTTAGCGCGTTATACAGATTGCGAGGTTTGGAATATGCCGGACATGATATTGCTCGGTACGCGCAAGGGTACGGTGATCGTTGATCGTGCTGGGGGTGCCTGGCGTCCCCGACCCATTGTGCATGAAGGCATCCCGGTTTGTTACGCGGCACGTGACCCCCGTGACGGGATGTTGTGGACATCGCTGGACCATGGCCACTGGGGTCCCAAGCTGTCACGTTCGCGTGACGGGGGTGCCACCTGGGATGACATATCGTCGGTCAAGTACCCGGCGGGTGCGCGCTACATCAGAAAGTACCTGCCGACCCCGGATTTCGACCCGGAAGCGCCGGTGGGCGCGCCCGAGTACGGTGACGCAACGGTCTACAAGATCTGGCACATTGCCTTTGGCGGCCCGCGGCAGCCTGGCCGGCTGTATGCCGGCACGATCCCGGGCGGGCTGTTTGTCAGCGATGATGGCGGTGACAGCTGGGATCTCAACCGGCCGTTGTGGAACCACGAAAGCCGCGGCGGTGACCTGTTCGCGGGCGATGCCACCAGCGAAAACTGCTGGCACGGCACACCGGCGAGTATTGATTACGGCGTGTTCGAACCCGGTATTCACTCGATCATCGTCGACCCGCGTGATCCGGATCATCTCCATGTCGCGGTATCGACTGCCGGCGTGATCGAGACCGCCGACGGTGGCAGGACCTGGGCGGGCCGTAACCGGGGTATGACCAATGACTACACGCCGGACCCTGAGTCGGAGTGGGGCCACGATCCGCATTTCGTGGCCGCTTGTCCCGGGCAGTCTGATCATCTCTGGCAGCAAAACCATTGCGGTGTCTTTTACAGTGATGACGGCGCCCGGCACTGGAAAAAGGTCAGCCAGCCGGAGGCCGGTGTGCATTTCGGCTTTCCGATCGCGGTCGATGCGCAGGACGGTCGAACGGCCTGGGTTGTGCCCGCGCGTGCGGATTCCGAACGCATGGCGATCGATGGCGGCCTGTTCGTCGCGCAGACAACCGATGGTGGGCGGTCATGGAGGGCTTTTCGAAACGGGCTGCCGCAGGATAACGCCTACGATATCGTCCTGCGGCATGGCCTTGATGTATCGGGTGACTGCCTCTGTTTCGGCAGTACGACCGGTAACGTCTACATCTCAGAAGACCGCGGTGAATCCTGGCGATGCCTGGGAAACAACTTTCCGCCGGTGTATTCGGTGCGTTTCGGCTGAACGCCATGCCGACGGTTGAAATGACGCGGCACCTATACCGGTTCTTCCCTGCGTTCGAGAACCGGGTGATCTGGGTTCATGCCGGATCGGTCGCGGAAGTCTTGCGTGCGGTCGACGAACTGGCTCCCGGATTTTCCGATTACGTACTCGATGAGCGTGGCGCGCTGCGAAAGCATGTGAATCTCAGTATCAATGACAGGATACTGGTTGACAGGAAGACACTCTCTGACCGTGTTCCGGACGACGGGACGGTCTATATCTTCCAGGCGCTGAGCGGAGGTTGAATATAGTCGAGGACAGACCACGAATTTTGTTGATATAAGAACATGGTCTGACACCTATATCTGCTGCGGGCCATGCGAGATGCGGGAATTATCTTTAATGCGGGAAAAAGGATAATCATGCCTGGAAAAATAATAGTCAAGGGCGCGCTCTGTTTATTTGCATTCGTGTCATCCATATATCTATGTGGATGCGCTGCCAGAGAAGATTCCCCTGAGAACACATTTTCAGCAATGATAATGTCAGCCAGGAAGGGCGCCAGTACGAATACCTTCTACTCAAGAAGAAGTCATTTCCATATTGAGGATAAAAGTACTGATACGGATAGCCTGTTAAAGGAAATAAAACTCCAGGCTCTCAACGATGCCTTCTTAAAAGTTGTCGATGACTACGAAATTGCAGAATCAACTCAGAACGATAATGGGTCTGTCGACGTACTTGTTAAAGCAAGGGCGGTGACAAATGATGCGCATATAAAAACATACAAACTCAATGTTATCTTCGTAAAGGAAGGCGACAAATGGAAGGTACTTGACAATAAATATCCAGAATCATAAGACGGCATGGCCGGCATTAAACAGCAATCATTGCCCATCAGGTGGGCTGAAAAATGATAGCCAGGAACACACGATACAGAATGCACATAATGGTCTTTGCGTTAGCGGTACTATCTGGTGTACTCACAACCGCATTTCCATTGGGTAATTCAACGGCATTTCCGGCAGAAAAATATTATGACATTAAAAGATCAATCAAGGCGGGAGATATTGCCGATGTAAGGAAATACATAGAAGAAGGCGCGAATATTAACAGCGAGGATGTCATGCCGATTTACAATGCATTGTTGTATGCGCCAAATAAAACGGAGATGGTTCAATTCCTGATTGATGCAGGTGCAGATGTCAATGCCAGGGACTCGATCGGGTCAACTCCCCTGCATCATGCATTGCTCTCTGAGCGGCTGACGAAAATTCTGCTGGATGAGGGCGCGGACGTGATGGCGAAAGATAATAATGGAAATACTCCATTACATTATGCGGCATTCGGCAATTCATCAATTCTTGAAATGATCATTCAGCATTCTGATTCCTGGTTTAATTCTCTTTTAGGAAGAAAAAATAACCAGATCGATATCAACGTCAGGAATAGCAGGGGTATGACACCCCTGCATATGTCAGCCATGTATGGGAATCCCCTCTGCGCCAGCGTGCTGATAGAGAATGGGGCGGATATCAATGCGAAGGATAATGAAGGATTGACGCCTTTGCAGCGCGCAGCAAAACGATACAACAGTATGCCAATAAAAGAAGAAAAACCTGGATACGTAATGCTAATTAAACTGCTCGTAAAGCATGGCGCCAGACAGTCTTGTCGAAGAGATTCTCCTGCAGGTACCGAGTCGGTATCAATGAAATGCGACTAATTTCGGCAAACGGGCTTTCCCCAGCTAGACGGGTCGGATACATTTCGGTCTGTGATATTCCTCGGTTTTCCACGGTCATTAGGCCCAGCGAGATCAAACGTGCCATTTCGATTTTTGATAAAAACAAATAATGGAACAAAGGGGACGGGTACTGGACAAGACAGGGGCCAGAGAACAATTCACTCTAAGATTAGAACTATTTATACTCTGGCCCCTTTTGGGAAAATGATGCGATACCTCCTGTCCATATCAATATTCCTGCTCAGCCTCCCTGTATATGCGGCGCAGAGCCTGCCTTTTTATGAAAGCCTGAAAAGTCAGTTCAAAAATCCGGACGGTTCAACAAAGTGGCAGAATATCGCCAACACGACTGGCTCCATACTCATCATATTATTGACGATAGCCGTCATAAACTTGTTTTTCACGCGGCGCAAGGCCCGGAAATCCAACCAGGAACTGAACGAGATTCGCAACCGGCTTGAATTGCTTGTACAGGAACGCACCGCAACGCTGGATGAGTCGAATCGATTGCTGAAAGAATCCAACAGGCTGCTGGAATACGAGATAGCCGAGCACGTTAGCACAGCATCCAGGCTACGTACTTCAGAGTCGTATATAAAGAATATCCTGAGATCCATGCCACTAATGCTGGTTGGCGTGAACAAGGATGGGCAGATCACCCAATGGAACAAGCGGGCCGAAGATATTGCCGGCATAAAAGCAGCAGACGTGCTGGGCAAGAACCTGTGGGATGCCTACCCGGTGATCACGGTGTCACCCGATCAGGTCAGTGAAGCACTGGAAAAGAATGAAACGATCATCATCAAACACAGTCAGCGCGGTCAGTACTATTTCGATATCACCGTCTATCCACTGCAGGATCAGGTCGAACCCGGCGTGGTGATCCTGATTGATGACGTGACGAAGAAAATTCTCGCCGAAAACATGCTGATTCAAAACGACAAGATTTCATCGATGGGAGAACTGGCATCATCCATGGCCCATGATATCAATACGCCGCTCCAGTCAATCTTGTTCGACTTAAGAAACTTTCAAGGCCTGCTGACCGACAGCAGCCAGTACATGAATGAAATCAGAAGCAATGGCGTACCAGATGAACTCGACCGTTTGTTGTCCCACGTCTATGAGAAAGGCGAAAAAATGGCATCCATTGTCCAGAATTTGCAGGATTTCGCGCGTGGGCGCAGCGACAGGAAGCAGCTTTCCAATATCGTCGACCTGATGGAGCATACCCTGGAACTGGCCGGTGACGTGTTATCGGCTCCGTCGGGACTCAGGTTCAGGGACATACAGATCGAAAGAAACTATGAAAAGGATTTGCCGATGATACCCTGCTATGTGACCGAGTTGCAGCAGGTTTTTCTCAGCCTGTTCCGTCATGCCTTCGATGCGCTGGGGCGGGTGGATGATCCCGATCATAAGCCGATCATCGTGATTCAGATGAATGTGAGTTATGACAGTTTCTGGATACGAATCCAGCACAATGGCGTCGGTTTGACCAGCGAGGAACAACTGTACCTGTTCGAACCGTTTGTCAGAAAAGATACGTCTGAAGTTGTCTACGATGCAGGCAAGCGGCTGTCATTCGCGTACTTTATTATTACCGAGCAGCACCAGGGCTATATGGCAGTTACCTCCAATATCAATGTGGGCACGACATTTCATATTCAAATGCAACTGAAGTAATAAACGGGTAGGGTGCATTTTGTCGATTGCGCCGGGATGGTGGGTATGCATTCCCGGAAGGCGTAATCCTTCAAGGTGCGATCCAGCGACCGGTCCCGGTCTTCCCCGATACAGGCAGAAGCCAGGATCCATCCCCGGTTTCTTAAGGACAGCGGACAGAGCACGGAAAGACTCCCAATTTTGACGCTCCCTGCAAATGTGTCTACACTGCTGGCGTCTGGCCAGGAGAAAGCTATACCGAGGTGAGGGGGAGGCCATGCTATCAATCACTGGTGTTGTGTTCGTGCTGTGGGTGCTGGCCTGGGTGCCTGTATCCAGTTCTGCGCAAGATGCGGCGTATTCGCTTCCGGAAAACTGGTATGTAACCGTGCCCTGGGCCAAGCAGCCACCGGTTGACGTATACCACCGGGTTGCCGCCATCCAGTCTGCGCTGGGAGGCCTGCAAAGTTCGGTCAATGCCTATTCGCATGCCATCCAGGCACAGGCGGCTGCGCAAAACCAGCGCGTCTTCATGCAGGCCGAACTTGCGCGCGTTGAGGCGTTACAGCACAAGCCGGAGCCGCGGCGCGGTAACTTCAGTACCCGGGGAACGCCAGAGGAGATTGATGCGGCCGCCCGTGCACGCGGGCCCCAGGCAACCGGAGCACCGAATGTCTCGCCGGATGTCTCGGCACAAGCAAAACTGTTGGAAGAACAGAGGATTCTGGGCTTTCAGCTGGGTGAGACAGCCTACGGAGCATTGCAAGTCGGCAAAGGCTGGGGTAACGCGGTATTGTCCCATGCGCCTGAATAGTGAGCTAGTTTCAAGCTGCCGGGGAGATGTCATGAAAGCGCTGTACGCGACAGCGTTTTCCATGGTTACGGCGATCTGGCTGACTGGCTGTGCTATGACTTCATTACATTATAACTGGGCTTATACACCGCTGCACGATGCGCACAGTGCGGCCTTCCGAAAACCGTCTCACGAGATCGAATACCGGCAGCTCGACAGTTTCGACGCGATGGCTGAGGCTGAACGGGACATGTATCGCAAGGGTTACGTGATGATAGGCTACTCCAACATGTTCAGCCCGCAACTGGAGATGGTCGCTGCCAGCGGCGCGCGAGGCCTGGCGGAGAAGTACGGTGCGAGTGTCGTACTGAATACCTTCAATGGCCATCATTATCTTGCAACGTTGTGGGCGCGACCAAGACATTTCGTGTTGGGTGCCTACTTCACCGACGAGCTACCGGATGACGCACGCGCGGCATTGAAGCATTTTCTGCATAGGGAGCATGCACTGATAATACAGACGGTCGTAGACGACAGCCCTGCATTCAAGGCCGGACTTCTTCCCGGCGACTTGCTGATGTCGCTGAATGGAGCACATATCCGGGACGCCGCCGCCATGAATACGCTGTTGCGGAAGCACTCCGGATCAGACGTAACCATAATGGTCTGGTCAATGGAAGACGGATCACCGCGAACGGTAAATGTCAAACTTGCGGAATAGCTGCCAGAGAGGGAATAGGGGACAGACCACGATTTACGAAATTTAAATGGGATCAGGCTCGATCGATACGTCAACATCACGTCAGATCAATGGGGCCTGACCCCTTGATCAGGTTAAAAAATGGCACGTTCAACAAAGAGAATGACCACCGGTGTTACCGCCATGATGATCATCATGCCTGCGCAAACCCCTGTGCAGATGTTTCCTATCATAGAAATGCCCCCCATTTCCAGATAAGCCAACATCGGCCTTTTGCTCTCATTCTTAAGGAGATTCTGAACCATTCGTTTCCCGTCATTCCGGCGCAGGCCGGAATCCGTAACGGCCTGGGTCTTAACATCCGGTTTCCGGGTCAATGTTGCGCTGCGCCCGGAATGTTGAATGAATCAGGACTTTCTCAAGTATTAAATGAAAATATCAGGGGTCAGACTACGATTTCTTAGCCTCATTTCAGACTGACCTTCCCGTCGGGGTGGGCAGCAGCCTGGATATGCAATATGTTCAGCGGCAATAGCTTTCAACAAACCGCCAGAGGATCTCCTGGGCTTGCGGCGTGGCCTTCAGGCTGACTCTCTTTTTAAGCTCATCCGCTTCATGCGGTTCGAAATATCCGTGGTTGCGGTAGGTGTTGATACGTAATATGAATTCCTCGGCGTCCCCTTCCGGGTGGAACTGGGTGGCATACACGTTTTCGCCGATGCGAAACATCTGTACCGGGCAACTGCTGCCGGTCATCAGTAACGTCGCACCTTCGGGAAGGGTATCGACGGCCTCCTTGTGACCGAGCAGGACGTCTATTCGATCCGGAAAACCCCGGAGCAGTTTGTCCTGTTTGCCGGCTTCGGTAATATCCAGCGATACGCAGCCCACGACCTCGCCATACTTTGTCGAGATACTGGTACCAAGGTAGTTGCCCAGCAGGCCGTTGCCGGAGCAGGCGCCAAGGAAGGGAAAGTCCCGGGTGACGACCTGTTCCAGTAGCCGGTTGAAATCGGCCTCGATCTTTTTCTGGATGCCGGATTTTCCGTGTTCCGGGGTGCTGATATCGAACGGGCTGCCGCCGACAATGATCGCGGAATAGTCTTCCAGGTCCAGATCATCGGGGATACCCAGCTGCTCGATGCGTTTCCTGCAAGTGTCACCGGCCTGCAGGCCTCCGTATTTCAGTATGCAGGCGTATTCACTGTCGGACGTGGTGTCTTCCGGGCGCAGTTGCAGAATCAGAACGGGTTTCATGGCAGTCATGGACGACATTTTATTGTAAATCAATAGGGTCAGACTCGATTGATTCGTCAAAATCACGTCTAATCGAAGGAGTCTGACCCCATTGATGACCTCCATTGATCCGGGCTTGCTGTAATTTCGGTAATTATATGTGGGACAGCAATGAGTCTGAGCCCATGGATTTTGTTTGATCGTACTTAAGACCAATATCAAGCCGTCACAGATTCGCGTACCGTTTCAACCAGGAATTGTCCATCCGCCATGATGATTTAGCGGTGGGGGAAGTAATGGTAACGGTATGCGTATAAAGAAGAACCGTCTGGCGATTTTCCTGCTCGGCTGCCTGTTGTCTGCCCAGCCCGTCCTGTCAACTGCCGTGAACGCGGCGGAATACACAGGCGCATACCCTGCTGACAATCACGAGCGGGGCACTGATAGCGGATTCTGGACGATCCCGCCAATCAGCAGGCGATGGGGCATGCCTGCGAGGCGGCATCACTGGACGATACCATCCATCAGTAAACGCTGGGGAGTCCCGCTGGAATCTGGCCACTGGACAATCCCGCGATCGGCGGACGATATGAAATCAGCAGATCGGAACCGGCACGTTAACGATTAAATTCAATGGGGTCAGGCTTGATCGGTTCTCCAAATTAGCGGCCTGCCCCGGTCAGTCAGTCTCCCAGGTTCGTGCCAACCCGGCGCGCGCTCACCACCCAGGGATGATCAGGCGGCACCAGTTTCTTGCGGCCCGCGACCTCTTCCAGCGGCATGGCCTCGGCGCCTTCGCCGCGGGCGGCCACCATCACGCCGCTGATCTCCTCGTTGATCAGATCGGCACAGGCGGTACCCAGGCGGGTGGCCAGCAGCCTGTCGGCCGCCGATGGCGTACCGCCGCGCTGTAGATGGCCGAGAATGGTCGGGCGGCTTTCCAGACCGGTGCGTTCCTCGAGCTGGTGGGCCAGCTTGAGTGCGTGGTCGCCACGTCCGGCCTCCATCTTGCGGATTACATCCTTGACCTGCTTGCGCGCCTTTTTGTCATCGTTGTCGACTGCCTCCTGCAGTTTCTGCCTGGCATCGCGCGCTGCCTCGGCTTCTTCCAGTGACATCGCGCCCTCTGCGATCGCAACGATGCTGAAGTTCCTGCCGCTCTTCATGCGGAGCAGGATCGCCTCGGCGACGCTGTCGATGTTGTACGGAATCTCGGGCAGCAGGATCACGTCTGCGCCGCCGGCGATACCCGCGCCCAGCGCCAGCCAGCCGGAGCTGTGGCCCATGACCTCGACCACGATGATGCGATGGTGGCTGTGCGCGGTGCTGTGCAGGCGATCGATGGCGTCGGTGGCGATGCCGAGCGCGGTATCGAAACCGAAGGTGACATCGGTGCCGAAAACATCGTTGTCGATAGTCTTTGGGAGGGTAATGACGTTGAGGCCTTTTTGTTTCAACTGCAACGCGTTCTTCTGCGTGCCGCCACCGCCGAGACAGACCAGCGCATCCAGATGGTTCGCATTGTAATTCTCGACGATGACGTCGGTCATGTCCTGGATTTTGCCGCCCACCTTCATCTTGTGCGGCTTGTCGCGGCTGGTACCGAGAATGGTACCACCGACCGTGAGAATGCCGGCCAGGGAATCGCTCTCCAGCCGCACGATGCGGTTCTCCACCAGCCCGCGGAAACCATCACGGAAGCCGATCACCTGCATGCCGTACTCTTTCAGAGCCGCCCTGGCGACGCCTCTGATTGCGGCGTTGAGACCGGGGCTGTCGCCGCCTGCCGTGAGTATGCCGATGTGTTTGCCCATGTTCTGCTCCCGCTGCTTGTCCGGGGAATTGTGTATTTTAACCCGCATATAATGGTGTCAGAGCACATTTTTCTCTAATATTGCCTCTCACCGTTTGTATTTCGCGACCGGCCCCAGGATTTTCCCTGGTCTGCCGGTTCAGCATGTTAGCAAGCTGTCGCTTGAATGTGCCCGAGCCCAGGGTGAGTTCCTGGTCTGCCGCATGGCGATAATCCTGCGGCAGTTCGGTCGCGATGCAAGCGGAAAAGGTGTCAGAGAACCGTAATTGCTGATATTACTGAAACCTGTTGTCTGGCCCGACCTACACTAAGGAAGCGTGGTTTTATGCCCGATATCCGCCAGTTCACGCTACACCTCGAGCAAGTCGATGACTTCGAGTTCAAGGTTCGTTTCGACTGGCCCGATATCCCGGACCTGCTGCTCGATGAACCTGCTCCGCTCGGTAGCCAGTCCGGCCCCAACGCCGCGCGTCTGATCGCCGCCGGCGTTGCCAATTGCCTGAGCGCGAGCCTGCTGTTCTGTCTGCAGAAAAGTCGCAACACGCCGGACGGTGTCAGTGCCGAGGTTACCGGCAGCATCGATCGCAACGACCAGGGCCGGCTGCGCCTGGTCGGCATCGACGTGGACCTGATACTTTCAGGCATCCCCGGGGACCGATCGCGCCTGGAACGCTGCTTCAGCCTGTTCGAGGATTACTGCATCGTGACCCAGGCCGTGCGCGACGGCATCCCCATCGGGGTGCGCGTGCTTGACGAAGAAGGCAGGCTGCTGCATGAGGAGACGAAAAAATAATGGCGATATATCGAGCGTCAGAGCACCTATGCTTCGATAGGGAACAACCCCGATGTCCTGGTGTTTATTCGTTGTTTAACAAACCGGGGATCGAATAGAATCGGTAATTATTGCATCACCGGTTGAACTCAAGAACAGATTATTTTGTTTCGAGAATGTGGAGAAAACTTGCTTTGTTCCCTGTTTCCCCGTTCATCCAGCGCAGAAAATGACCCGGGCCGGGCGCCGTATCTGCCGCTTCATCATCATACCCAGGCCGATTTGGGTGGCAGGCCGATGCGATATTTGACATCTGCCATTGTCTTGTCATTGTTACTGTTGCAGGACACTGCGTGTGCGGACGCTGGCGATGTCGTCACAGGCAGCGATAGCATTTATGATAGATCGCAGGCCGAATATGCGAACGCCTGGTGGCAATGGGCAGTGTCGATGCCTGAGAAGGACAGTCCGATCAAGGACAGGGTTGGTGTGAACTGCGACGTAAATCAGGAGGGGCCCGTCTGGTTTCTGGCCGGGGGATTCGGGACTTCCAGAATACACAGGAAATGCAGGATCCCGGCCGATAGGTACCTGTTCTTTCCTGTTATCAACATGCTTTACTTCCCGAACGGGGCGGATGCCAGTCCGACGTGCGATTCGGTCAAGGAATCCGCTTCACTAAACAACCAGTACCTGCGGTCATTCAAGGTTGTTGTCGATGACCGTAAATACGTAAACCCTGCAGTTTTCAGGCATGGCTCGCAACAATGCTTCGACCTGATTGCCAGAAAACCGGGAATCTATCATCCCGAGACAGTCTATCCGTCAGCAACGGATGGTTACTGGGTCATGCTCAAGCCATTGGCGCCCGGCAGGCACAACATAGCATTCAGCGCCGAATACAACAGGCCTGACAGTGCCTATGGAAGGATGTCTCAGGATATCGAATATTCGATCGAGGTTGATGCTAAACAGTAAAGTCGTGACAAAAGCGATCAGCGCACATATTTCTCCAATATACGTTAGGGCCTGTTCACACTAAACAGATCGCCGCGTTGCTGCAGCCAAAATGGGCCAGACAAGGCGCGAGGAATGAAATTGAGTTGTGCTATTGAGTGTTACATAACTGGTTGACATTATCCTGTCGTCATTCCCCCCAGGCGAGCCTGGGGGGCGCGCGCCGGAATCCAGGGATCTCCGCGCCGATCCTCATTCCCGCTTGCGCGGGAATGAGGATAATGGACCTATTGTCTGTCATCGCTGCTTTACACTGACAATTGTCGAAGTACAGCACGTCCATGAATGAACACATGGCACTGAGGGGTTGAGCGCGACAGGACATGAAATCCATCCGTCACTGTACGAACAGTGCGTCCCTTCCCCCGCCGGGAGCAGGGCAGGATGAGGGGATGGAACATCTCAGGTAGCTGTCTAGATCTGATCCCCGCCCCCCAACCCGCTCCCGGAGGGAGCGGGCGTGTGTGGGGCGGCAGTGGTCTGTCACTTATTTCTGTAAGTCTCAATCAATGAACGACGAGCAGCGCAGACTGCCCCGTTTTGGGGCGCAACCCGAAGGGACGGGGGCCCATTTCGCACCTGCCGGCGTTGGTGCGCGCTGGTGTACGTCGAGTACACGTCGCTCGCACTGCCTTGTCAGGTGCGAAATGGACCTCCGTCGCGACGAGTTGCGTCGTGTGAACAGGCCCTAGTGCCGGTTTTGTGGGATCAATAGTCGGGATTCAGGGGTCAGGTAAATGGGGCCGGTGACAAACGGGAATCGGACTTGTTTGTCGCCGCCCCCTTTTTCAGGCTCGATATATGGTGGATGAAATTCCGTTCCAGACCAGGCGAGGGCGCGGGGCTGTCAGCAATCACAGTTCCCGATTCGATACCTGCCGGCATATCCCTGTCGATGACGGGTGGTCGGGCGGGGATGAGGACGAGTTTGCCATCTCGATATCCACTCAAGTCTGCAACGACACGGCCCGCACCATCATCACCCGCAACCAGTCCCCGGACGTACCATTCGAGCTGTCGGTGAACCCCTATCGCGGCTGCGAGCACGGCTGTGTCTACTGTTTTGCACGGCCCACGCATGCCTACCTGGGACTGTCGCCGGGCCTGGATTTCGAAACCCGCCTGTTTTGCAAGCAGGATGCGGGCGCGCTGTTGAGGAAGGAGCTGGCGCGCCCCGGTTATCGCTGCCGACCCATCGCGGTGGGCATCAATACCGATGGCTGGCAGCCGGTGGAGAGAAAACTGCGGATCACCCGTCGTATCCTGGAGGTGCTGCAGGAATGTCGTCATCCGTTCTCGGTGGTCACCAAGTCGTCACTGATAGAGCGGGATATCGATATCCTGGCGCCCATGGCAGAACAGGGACTGGTGAATGTCGCGCTTTCGGTCACGACGGTGCAGGCTGATCTCGCGCGTCTAATGGAACCGCGCGCCGCCGCACCGCACCGTCGCCTGCGAACCATCAGGGTACTGGCCGATGCCGGAATTCCGGTCAGCGTCCTGGTCGCCCCCCTGATCCCGGTGCTCACGGACAGTGAACTTGAAACCATTCTCGGCAAGGCAAGAGAGGCCGGGGCGACAAGTGCCGGGTATATCCTGCTGCGACTGCCACATGAGATAAATGACCTGTTCAGCGAATGGCTGGATATGCACAGGCCGGGTGTTGCGGATCATGTTTTCAGACGCATCCACGAGGCACATGGTGGCAAGGCGTATGATGCGACCTTTGGGACCCGGATGACCGGAACGGGGCACTACGCCGATATGCTTGCGCGGCGTTTCGATGTGGCGAGGAATAAGCTGGGATTCCTTGAGCCTGCGGTGCTCGCAACGCGGCACTTCAGACCACCTGTCGAGAGTGCTCAGATGGATCTGTTTTCGAGTTAAATCGGGGCAGATGTGGGTGATTCGTCAATCGATTCTCCATTCAGTCGGGTCTGGCCGCATTGATCTGTTGCTCTATCCGGCGCCTCAGCTTGCAAACAAGCTGGAGGCGACATCGTTGAAGGCCTTGAATTCAAGCGCATTGCCACTCGGATCGAGGAAAAACATGGTGGCCTGCTCGCCCGGGCGTCCGCGATAGCGGACGTGAGGCTCGATCAGGAATGTCACGCCGGCGGTCTGCAGACGCCCTGCCAAGGCCTCCCAGGCCGGGCGGTCGATCACCACGCCGAAGTGCGGCACCGGCACATCGTGACCGTCCACCATGTTGTGATGTCTGGTACCGTTGCGGCTGGGTTCCAGGGTGGCGAGGTGGCAGACCAGCTGGTGACCATAGAGATTGAAATCGACCCAGCGCTGTGCGCTGCGTCCTTCCGCGCAGCCCAGCAAACCGCCGTAGAAGGCGCGCGCCTCGGCAAGATCGTGCACGGGGATGGCGAGATGAAAGGGCGGAAGTTTCTGGTTCATCCGGCATCACCATGTTGATCGGACAGCCGGTCGAGAGACTCGGCCTGTCCGTGTTGATCTTCTGACGCGGTAACCATCAGGCACAGACTCGGCTGATCCGTCCAATCAAGGGAGTCAGAACCCATCGATCTGTTAAAACGGCCACAGGCTCCAGCCGCTGTCCAGTGCGTCCTCGCAGCGCGCCAGCTGGCTGTGGTAGCGCCTGGCGCGGTTGTCCACCTGGTGCGCGACTTTGATTAACCAGGGTTTCCTTTTATAGGTCTTGCGCCTGTAGCCACCCTGTCCTTCGTGGTAGGCCAGGTACTGGCTGTAGGCGTCCCACTTGGAGATGCCCAGTATGCGGTGGCTCATGTTGCCGTACCAGGCAATGAAGTCCACGGCGTCGGCAAAGTCGTCGCGGTCCGCGAAGCGGTTGCCGGATTTCTCCCGGTACCAGTCCCAGGTCTCGTCCTTGACCTGGGCATAGCCGTAGGCGGATGACACTCGGCCCCAGGGAATAACCCACAACAGGTGGTCGCGCGGTGGCTTGGCGTCATCCACGAATCTCGATTCCTGGTAGATGATTGCAAGCTGTACATGGATCGGCACGCCCCAGTGTTCGTAGGCGCGTTTGGCGTCCTTGTACCAGCCGCCCTTGTCGTCGAAGATCTCGCAGCTGTCGTTGAGATTGCGCGGCGGGCTGGTGGAGCAGGACCACAACGCCACTATGAGCAGCGTTGCTGCGAGCGGAATGTAGTAATGGCTGCGGGCATGCTTGCGCATGCAGGAAAGACTATATCCCTGCCGGGAATAATCAAGAGGTAATCAAGAGAATCAAGAGGGTCAGACTCGATTGATATGTCAAATCCGGAAGCTCTGACTGCCTGGTGTCATCCTTGGTGTGAGCGTGTTGCCATCGAATCTTGAGGACGCTGTTCCGTGCGGGAGGGAGCGCGATGGTGCGTCAGCCACAATTATTCTGATTTACAGAAATAAGTGACAGACCACTGCTGCCCCGCACACGCCCGCTCCCTCCGGGAGAGGGTTGGGGAGCGGGGATCAATCTAGCCCAGCTACCTGATGTTCCATCCCCTCGTCCTGCCCTGCTCCCGGCGGGGGAAGGGACGCACTGTTCGTACAGTGATGGATGGATTTCACGTCCTGTCGCGCTCAACCCCTCTGTGCCATGTGTTCATTCATGGACTTGCTGTACTTCAATCATTGTCAGTGTAAAGCAGCGATGACAGACAATAGGTCCATTATCCTCGTTACCGCGCAAGCGGGAATGAGGATCGGCGCGGAGATCCCTGGATTCCAGCACGCGCCCGCCTGGCCGGATTGACGACAGGAAAATGCCAACCGATTATGCAACTATCAATCGTCCTGCCAGGACAGAAACGGGGATCAATGGAAACAAGGTTCAGACCTGGGTTCGTCCGATATGGACTGCAAGCTGCCACAGAGGGGCTGCCCCTTGGGTAATACATCTGCCTTGACGCCATTTCATCTGAAGTCTACCGGCGTCTGGGGCCTGGTATCCACATGCAGGGTAAAGATGTCAGGACGTGAATAATGCCCGGCAACATCAAATGTGCGCCGGGCGGACGCAACCCGGTCCGGATCCAGTTCCGCAATCAGGATATCCTGCTGCTCGTGCAGCGGGCCCGCGACGATCTCCCCGCCGGGCGCGATGACAACGGAGTCGCCGGGGTTTATCCAGTCTTCGCTTTCCGGATAGAGCCTGTCACGCTCCGGAAAATCGGCAGGCAGGTCACGGTTGCGCATGGCAACACCGGCGCTGACAACCCAGCAGCAGCCTTCGCGTGCGATGTGTTGCATCGTGCCAGTCCAGCCTTCACCACTGTCATAGGTTGGCGCAATATAGATCTCGATGCCCTGTGCATACATAGCGAAGCGTGCCAGCGGCATGTAGTTTTCCCAGCAGAGCAGCGAACCGATGCGTCCACAGGGCGTGTCAACGACTTTAAGTCCGGACCCATCGCCGAAGCCCCAGACCATGCGTTCCGGGTTGGTCGGCATGAGCTTGCGATGCCGGTTCATGAGCGCTCCGTCGCTTCCGATAGTGATCACCGTGTTGTAGAGTGTCGCCCGGCTCAACGTGCTGTCCCGCTCGTTAATGCCACAAATCACGGTCACCTCATTTTGCCGGGCCGCAGCAAGTAGCGGCTGCAGGTTGTCGCCTCCGAGCGTGACGGCATTCTTCAGCAGACGCGCATGCAACGCTTCGGCAAGACCCCAGTCGCTGCCAGGACGCAGGCGCCAGATCCAGGCTGGATAGCCCGGGATAAATGCCTCAGGGAAAACAACGAGCCCTGCGCCGAGGGCGGCGGCCTCGCCAATCAGTCCAGCCGCAAGCCGAACCGTTGCCTCACGGTCCAGCATGACGGGTGAATGTTGAACAACGGCGACTTTTGTCATTTCAGATTCTCCTGGTACGAATGTCATCATGCGAATTATGCAGGCGGAGAAACGGGATCTGCACGCGATTTCCCGGGAACGGGAATTCACGGGGCCAGATACGGTTTTAGCCATTTGCTTTCCCGAGGCTATCCCGCCGGCCGTTACCCGGCCCGATCGACAGGGCGCGCTCGATCTCCCGTCCGGAGCTGTCGTTCACGGAAAATGTATTCCGCCGCTAACTTCCCGAGGACTATCAGAAAAATCGGGATCTGTCCCGGTATTCCCGGAACGAGGAGGCTTGTCATGCAGATCAATTGCCTGTCGATGATCACCCTGGCCGGATTCCTTGCTTTGTCGGGCTGCGGGCAGGGCCCCGATGAACAGGCAATCGAGAAGTCCATGGAGGATGGCACCGACGGCGAGACAGCCAGCGTGGGCCTCTCCGCTAATCAAATCGAAATCAGCACCGAACAGGGTAAGGTCAACGTTGCATCGGATGAGGGCGTTGCGATTCCGGCCGGCTTACCGAAGGACATATATCTCTACGAAGGTGCGAAAATCGTGACATTCATGACCATGCCCCAGGGCCAGATGCTGACGCTGGTGACTGCAGATCCTGCGACCAAGGTAGCCGGCGCCTATGATGCCGCAATGTCGGCAGCGGGATGGGAACGGGAGATGGCGATGAATAGCGCTGACGGTAGGATGTATTCCTACGCGAAGGATAACCGCCATGCCCGGGTCACCATTGTCGCGGACAGTGACGACGCGAACACGACGATCACCGTCATAGCGGGCAGCGAGGAATAATCTAACGCGACCGGACGCACATTCCAGGCTGGCGTCCGGGAGGCGTGCACAAACGCCCTGAGTATGATGACAAAGGCGACGGAAGGATTAAGTTTTTATTACCTCCTGCCCGTTTTGCATATCCAGCCTCAGGCGACCACTTGGCGGCAGTCCGCCGGCCTGCCGATGGTCGCAGTCCGCATGCCGGAGGCCGACTTGCCGATGTCGGCAGTCGCGCCGGTCCACGACCAGGGCACCCGGGTGCTGCAGGCGGAGATGGCTGCGGTGCATTTGATCGCCGTGCAGGCGAAGGCGAGTTCTTGCAGCCGTAGGCTTTCAGGTTATAGTTGGCACGGTCTCGTCGTTGTAGGTGATCGGCGTCCACGTCACGGTGTTTGAACAGCTACCGATATCGCATACGGAAGGGCCTGCCTGAAGCCGGTCGTGGACATGGTACGGCTTGGCCGGCACCGTTGCCGCGGCTGTGAAGGCCGGTGACACAGGAAGCATACCTGCCAGCAGGGCTGCAGCAATGGTGATGCAGTGTGTTTTATTGGGATGCCTTCTGTTGTTCGGTGAAGAAACGTGGACTGTGCCCTGTTTGCAAGATTCGGACTCGATTGATTCGTCAATTTTGCGTCTAACCGAAGCTGTCTGGCCTGACTGATCCTGATGATTGCGTTTGATTCCTGTCCTGCAAGACTGGATTAACGCTTAAGATTCTTCAGTCGCTTGTTGCCGGGCTTTTCGGTATGCTTTTCAAAGAACCAATTATCCAGCGCCTGCTGCTTATCCGCTTCGTGTTGCTTCTGTGCGGTTTCTTCGGCGCCGCCACACAGATCCTGGGTAATGGCGAGTGCACGCTGCCTGACGGGTTCGGCCTGAATCAGCAGTCCTTCATCATCCAGGCGATCAACCATCTGTTTTGACAATACCTCACAGTCCAGGTCGATGCCGCCGGCAAACGCGCCCTGCCAGGCTGCCGCGAGTACCAAGGCAATGCATTCCGGTGCCCGTAGTCTGCTCATAACTGCACCGGCCCTTGCAGACGGAACGCCGTGGAGCCCACCGGATTGCCAACCCGGTACATTACCCACGCCTCCTCGATGGGGACCTTGTCGATAAATCGTATCGCTAGCGCTTGCATGTGTACATCCTTAGTGTGATCGAACCCAACATTAACAATTAAGCAGGGCGGTGACAAATGAGTCCGGTTCCCGTTTTTCGCCGGCCCCTTTATCATTTCTGCTCTTTCGCTGCCTTTGTCCTCGCCAGCATCACGATATAGATGATATCGAAGACCGTGATCATACTGCCGACGGTCAGGACAAAGGCTCTCGGGCCCTCGTCCAGTATGCCGAAGTGTAGCGTGGGCGCCAGTGTGCCAATCCATTTGCTTACGGCGATGACCAGGCTTTGACCTTCACCGTTTCCCCGTTGTACCAGCATGACGATGAACAGGACAGACATCAGGAGATTCTGCAGGAAGGCGGAATATTTCGCCGCGTTCTGAATTCCGAATTCCCGGAAGAAGATCCATTGCAGGACAAATGACGTAAGCAGTCCCAGGACACTCCACATGTAGAACAGGCTTCGGTCCAGGTGCCGGGGAATGTACCTGGCGCCGTAACGGAAGAAGGTATAGAGAATGCCGATATCGAACGCAAGCCAGATGGCATTGATCAATGTTTGTGGTTTCATGCCATAGGTGTCGTAGCCTGCTGTCGTGTACAACAGCTCCCAGGCGAGATTCAGGGCAAGCGCCCAAAATGGGATGGCATAGGATTTATCCCTGATGCCGACACGGATGCCTTCGAGGTAGACTACGGTCCAGCAGAGTCCACTGGTAATGGTAAGGAACAGATGCATATCCATAAGAATAAATATCATGGGGCCCAGATCATGGGGTTGGATACAGACTCCTTAAATCATTGGTGCACGATGCCAGTGATCGCAGGTTTTGAAACCTTTTCGCCATTCAGATATCAGGCGGGCAGCCTATTGCAGAGAGGTATAATTCAGTCCGGCCTGATATTGGGTGTCATTGCATATGCTGCATATATTGGCGGTAAATTTGCTCAGACACCACCGGCACAAGGAAATGTATTCGGTCCACGTATGAAGTGTAAGTCACCAGATTCAGCACGGGCTGCGGGGATAGTCGAAAGGCGTGAGCGTGCCCATGGATGGCATTTCCCCGAAAAATACACGCCCTAGCTACATTACCCGACGCTGATGCCATAGCGGCTGCGATAATTGTCAATCGCTGGACGAGAAGGATGAGGACGGCCGTACGTCTGGTCAGTACGATAATCACGCGCTCCCTCGACACATCCGGCGAACCCTTGTCGTGCGGCATATTCCGGCGCACGAATAATGAAGTAATCATCTGTTAAAATGGCCGGACATGCATGAGCATTCAAGAGGAGAAAATAATGGCATTGAAGATCAGGTATGCGTTCCCTCCCTTGGCGTTGGTATGTCTTTTCGGTCCGATTGCATCGGCCCAGGAGTTGCCGGGAAACTGGCGCGATGTTGACATGGCCAATGCCTGGCAAGGGCAGTGCGACGTGGCTGGTCGCGGTGGTTGCCTGGTAGGCAGTACTTTCTATTTTGATTCCGATGCCGGATTCCTGTGAATAATAATAGGGCCTGATACATATTACAGTCGGGATTGGTATTGCGGTAATCTGATTCGAATCAATAGTGACAAGTTTGGTCCGCCTGTTTTCTTATGTGCCGTACGAGGCTGAGCCCATCGATCGCGTAGAAGTATTGATAGCAGCCAAGAGTGCGACATGCTTTGCGCAGTGGCGCCGCGCTGAACGCGCAGGGCTTCATATTGCGTATATCCTGAGTTGCGGAAAGGCGCCTTGAGCCCTGGATTTGCTCCAGGAAGTCGGCCAGTTTCCCGCGTTAAACATAAAATGTGGTCCGCCCCCTTTTTGAAGAACCGTTGAACATCTTTATTCTGGATGAGGATATCACGATGTGTGCGCAGTTCCACTGCGACCAGCACGTGGTGAAGATGATACTGGAAAGTGTGCAGATGCTGTGCACCGTCCTGAATAAAAAAGGCTTCAGTACGCCGTACAGGAAAACACATTGCGGGCATCCCTGTGTGCTCTGGGTGGAGGAGTCATACGATAATTTTCGCTGGCTGGCGAACCTGACGCATGCGCTGAATGAGGAGTACCGGTTTCGGTTCGGGAGGAATACTGACCACAAGTCGATAGCCGTGCTTTCCGAAATTACGCGTTTTCGCTATGCCGCAAGCGGTCTGACACCGTTTGCGCAGGTGATGCCGGATCAGTACAAGGTGCCGGGTGACGCAATCAAGGCCTACCGAAATTTTTATCTGGGAGAAAAGCTGCACTTTGCGCGCTGGACAAAGCGTGAGGCTCCTTACTGGGTAACCACCGGCAAATAATGGGGCCGGATCACTGTTGCCTCCTGTATGTATACACTGAACTCTGATTGATTCGATTACGCGAAACCAATAAAGCCGGTATTTCCTCATCATCTTAGCGAGTACGTTCATGTGTGCCTGCATGCCGCCGGCTTACGAGCCGGCCACCCTTGCACAACAGCATTACCCGCTGAAATATTTCTGAAACAGGAAAATCATCATGTCTGATGGGAACATTTATGACCATGATCAGGACGGCGATACACCACTACACCTTGCGTTAAAACACCCGCATGAAGATATGGCCAGGGAGCTGATCGCAGCAGGCGCTGACGTCAATATCCTCACGAAGGGTGGAGAGACTCCGTTAATGCTTGCGGCCAGGGGCTCGGGTCTGGAAACAATCGGGTTATTAATGGACAAGGAAACCGTTATCGAGCCGTATGGCGTTGGACCAAGCCCGTTGTTTGAGTCAGGTAAAGCGAATGGCAGATAAATCGTAATTGAAATAGTGGATAGTGATAAAGGCATGAACGGTGTCAGAATGTGCAGCTTGCTGGATACGAAATAAAAGAGCCCTGTATTGCCCCGGTAGAATTGAATTAATGGGGTCGGTGACAAATGAGTCCTATTTCCATCTGTCACCGACCCCTTCATATGTTTGATTAACAGTCTCGCGATCACTGCCGATATACCCCCATACCATGTTCACCCAGCATTTTGTTATGTTTTTATGACACTTACGAAATTGACAGAACGCCTTGATGCATCCGACCGGTCGCCGGTCCCGACCGAACTGCATTTCAGCCGCACAAACGGCGTGGTTGACGAGACCATCGACCGGTTACTGGACATGCTCCCGGCCGTCGGGCATGTCGATATCGTACGTGAGATGATTCTCACGGCACTGAAGGCTGGAATGGAGAGTGACTCCACGGCCGACCTCAAGCTCATGAACACCACTTTGAAAGAAATGCGCTACACGACCAAGGTGTTTGCCCCCTATAAAGGGGTCCGGAAGGTTACGGTTTTCGGTTCAGCGCGCACCCAGCCGGAAGCATCCACCTACCGGCTGGCGGCCGATCTCGGCCGGCGCCTGGCCGAACGGGGGCATATGGTGATCACCGGCGGGGGTGCCGGTATCATGCAGGCCGTCAACGAGGGCGCCGGGTCCGAGCATTCCTTCGGGGTCAAGATCAAGCTGCCCTTCGAGGCGACCCCCAATCATGTTCTGACCGATAACCGCCGGCTCATCAACTACAAGTATTTCTTCAACCGCAAGGTCGCGTTCATCAAGGAGGCGGATGCGGTGGTTCTGTTGCCGGGCGGTTTCGGTACTCTCGACGAGGCGATGGAGGTCATCACCCTGATCCAGACCGGCAAGTCGCCGCCGCTCCCGCTGCTGTTTCTCGAGCCGCCCGGCGGGAGCTACTGGTCATCGAAGGTCGAATTCCTCAAACGGCAACTGCTTTACTGCGGCTATATCGATCCGGCCGACCTGGATCTGTTCACCATCGTCAATTCCGTGGAAAGCGCCATAGAGCGCATCGACCGTTTCTATCGCCGCTATCACAGCATGCGCTATGTCAACGACCGTCTTGTCATTCGACTGCTTGAACCCCTTGCCGATGAACGCATCGCCTGGCTGGAGGAGGACTTCACCGACCTGCTGCTGCCGCAGGGCCGCATCACGCCTTCCGGTGCGCTGCCGGAGGAGGCCGGCGAAACACAACTCCTGGACCTTCCCCGACTGGTGATCGATTTCAACCGGCGTGACTTCGGCCGCTTGCTCCACTTGATCGATGCCATCAATGCATGAGAAGGGCAGGATACCTGTCTAGCGATCGATCGAGTCTGACCCCATTGTTCGCCATTGACCAAGGGCGCCTTTTTTCACCACTTCAAAAGCAAGCGTGATCTCGCGCGTACCCTGATCCGGCGTTATGCGGACGAAGGCGTGCAGTTGTTTAAGGACAATCTGGCGCGGGCGCAGAAACTCAGTGACGATCCGCTGCAGCAGTTGCTGATCGTCATCGGTTTGTACGAAGAAATCTTCGAGCCCTTGACCGAACCGTATCCCGGTTGCCTGTTTGCGGCCTATGTCATGGAGATGCAGCAATTGGATGAAGAGATGCGCGAGATCATCACCATCGAGTTCTCGCTCTCACGCCGCGAACTCGGCCGGCTGATCCGTGCCGCCATGCAGAAATATCCGCCACGCGTCGAGGTGGATCCGGTATCGCTGGCGGACGGTTTCATGTCGGCATTTGAAGGTGCCTTTACCCTCTCGAAGTCACTCAATGAGGCGGACATTACCGCCAAGCAACTGCGTCACTACAAGACCTACATCGGGCTGATCTTCCGGCAGGATTGGAGTTCTGCACGGCGTCCTGGCATATAGAATCGGTTACCTGACCGGACCAGGATGAATTATCGACGGCCATCGGGCCGCCGGGTTGCAACGGCACTCGCGCTCGCTCGTGGTAGTCCGGATAGTTGCTCTCCCGGTGGAAAGGCAATCGATCAATGTCTGACAACTTTCCCTGAGAAAAGTATCCCATCCCGTTTTTGCTACACTGGCATACATATGACTGCAGGGGTCCATGAATAATGCAGTATCGTAAACTCGGCAACACCGATATCGAGGTCAGCGTGATCTGCCTGGGTACCATGACCTGGGGAGAGCAGAACACCCGGGCCGAGGCCTACGAGCAGATGGACTACGCCGTGGCGCAGGGCGTGAATTTCTTCGATACCGCGGAGCTGTACCCCATACCGCCGCGTTCGGCCACCTACGGACAGACCGAGGTAATCGTCGGCGACTGGCTGAAGAAGACCCGCAACCGCGACCGGGTCGTGATCGCCAGCAAAATCGCCGGCCCCGGTTTGGGTTGGATCGACCATATCCGCTCGGGCCGGACGCGTTTCAACCGGGAACACCTGCAGGCGGCGCTGGACGGCAGCCTGCGGCGCCTGCAGGTCGACTGCATCGACCTGTACCAGCTGCACTGGCCGGAGCGCAAGGCGAATTTCTTCGGCAAGCGGGGATTCACTCCCGGGGATGAGGACGAATTCACACCCGTTGCCGAGACGCTGGCGGTGCTGCAGGAATTCGTGCAGGCCGGCAAGATCCGTCACGTCGGCCTTTCCAACGAGACGCCCTGGGGCATCATGCGCTTCCTGCAGGTCGCCGGCCAATCGGGTCTGCCGCGCGTGGTCACGGTGCAGAATCCCTACAGCCTGCTGAACCGGTCCTATGAAGTCGGCGCCGCCGAGGTGTCATGGCGCGAACACTGCGGCCTGCTGGCCTATTCCCCGTTGGGTTTCGGTGTGCTGTCCGGCAAGTACCTGGGCGGCGCCCGCCCGCCGGGGGCGCGGCTGACCCTGTACCCGGACTATATGCGCTACAGTGGTTCGGCCGCGGAAATGGCGACCGCGGATTACGCCGAGCTGGCCCGCGGCCACGGCATCGACTGCGCGCAGATGGCACTGGCCTTCGTGAACACCCGCCCGTTTCTCACCAGTACCATCATAGGGGCCACGACACTGGAGCAGTTGCGCAGCAACATCGCCAGTATCGACGTCAAACTACCCGTCGCCGTGGTGGAGGGAATACAGGCCATCCACGAGGCGCATCCCAACCCCAGTCCGTGAACGATCCCCTGCGGGCGCGGTACCGTCATCATGAAAATGAACCAGCAAATGTATCCGACACCTTTTTAGAGGGCCGCTTCGCTGATGGTCGGAAATTCGGGATTCCATCGGTTCACCGTCATCGCGGGGATCGTGGCGTGGTCCGGCGTGCTCCTGCAACTCTACCTGTCGCTACAACTGTCGCTCGCCAACGGAAAGACCGTCGTCGAGGGCCTGGTGATCTTTTTCGGTTACTTCACGATCCTCACCAACATCCTCGTGGCGCTGGTTCTCACGCTGCCGGGCATTGCCCCGGCCTCCCCGGCGGGGCGCTTCCTCGCCCGGCCCGGCGTGGGGACGGCGACGGCCGCCGCGATTGCCCTGGTCGGCATCGCGTACCACCTGTTGCTGCGGACGATCTGGGATCCGCAGGGCTGGCAGCTCGTCGCGGACGTGGTGCTGCACTACGTGACGCCGGTGCTGTACCTGTTCCACTGGTGGGGCGCCGTGCCGAAGCGTGAGCTGAGACTGCGGCACATCGGCGTATGGACGGGCTACCCGGTCGCCTACCTGGTCTATTTGCTGATCCGGGGCGAAGTGACCGGGCTGTACCCGTATCCCTTCCTCGACCTGCCCGCACTCGGTTGGGGGCGCACGATGGCAAACGCCCTGGCCGTGCAGGCAGGCTTCCTGATCATCTGCCTGGTTCTTTTCGCGGCCGGCCGTCTGCAGGGCCGTTCCGGCACAGTGCCGTAGGCGTCCCCGATCGACGGAGGGAGCGGATTTCCCCCCGGTCCGACGCGTCCAGGAACTGCCGATTATTGAGACTTACTGGGCTGTCTGACAGGCAATATGTCTAGAACCTGTCTCCATTAAAACCTGCGTGGGCCGCGTTGCTGTCCGAAGAGCGTGCCTGCATGGCGCACCGCACCGCACAGTACCAATGTACGGGCAAGTGGGGATCCGGATTCGCACCGGGCTTCCCGGATTCCAGCTCGCACTCTCCAGGCTCGCCTGGCCGCAATGACGACAGGATAAAGTCATCCAATTTTGCGAGTCTCAAAATTCCGGTTCACGTCCCGCAAAATGTTTGTTGAACGACTTCATGCGGTTCAGGGGGCAACAGATACGCATCTTTTTCCGGCTGTCGCCGGTAAGGTTCATTCAGCAGCGCGTGCAGGTCATGGAACACGGAAAAGTCATCATGATCTTCCGCTGCCCTGATGGCGGCCTCGATCCGGTGGTTTCGGGGGATGTACACGGGGTTGACCGCCTGCATGCGTGCCTGGCGGGCCGCATCGATGCTATCTTCCCGGCGCAGACGCAAGCGCCAAAGCCGAACCCAGCGATCGAAGGCTTCCGGATCGCGGAACAGTGCCCGCATGTGCCCGTCCTGTTCCGGTGAGTCGACTCGAAGTGTCGATAAATAATGAAAGGTGAGCGTGAAATCGGCCCGGTTGGCGGCCATGAGCTCGAACAGTTCATTTATCAGTGCACTGTCATCGTCATCGCGTGTCTGCAGGCCGGTCTTTCCGCGCATCCCGTCCAGCCAGTGCCGCGCGTACAGTCCCGCGAATTCGCTCAATGCCGCCTGCGCGGCCTCGACGGCCACATCCGGTTCATCCGCGAGCAGCGGCAGGAGCGATTCCGCCAGTCGCGTCAGGTTCCACAGTCCGATGGACGGCTGGTTGTTGTAGGCATAGCGCCCATGACGGTCGATCGAACTATACACCTTATCATGGGCATAATGGTCCATGAACGCACAGGGGCCGTAGTCGATGGTCTCGCCGGCAATCGACATGTTGTCGGTATTCATCACGCCGTGGATAAAGCCGAATTGCATCCACTGCGCGATCAGCGCGGCCTGTCGCTGGATGACCGCTTTCAGCAGGGCAAGGTACGGGTTTGATTCATCGAGACAGTCGGGATAATGGTGTGCGATGACGTAATCTGCCAGCCGTGTGACGGCGTCAGGATTATTTCGTGATGCAAAAAACTCGAAGGTGCCGACACGCACGAAGCTGCTGGCCGTGCGGGTGATCACGCCGCCGGGCAATAATTCCTGCCTGGCAACCTGTTCGCCCGTCGTTACGGCGGCCAGTGCGCGCGTGGTCGGCACGCCGAGTCTTGCCATGGCCTCGCTGACCAGGTATTCACGCAGTACCGGCCCGAGTGCGGCGCGCCCGTCGCCGCCACGCGACCAGTCCGTGCGCCCGGTACCTTTCAGGTGTATATCGTGGTGACAGCCGTCCGGAGCGACGATCTGGCCGAGCAGAATGGCGCGGCCGTCCCCGAGTTGTGGAACGAAATGCCCGAACTGGTGGCCGGCATAGGCCATGGCCAGGGGTTCCGCGCCCGCGGGAACACGATTGCCGGCAAGGATAGCCGTGCCTTCGGGTGAATTCAGGCAGGTCTCCGCCAGCCCGAGTGCGCCGCCCAAATCAGAATTGAAGACAATCAGCGCCGGATTCGCAACCGGTACGGGTGTGGTTCTGACATAAAAGTCCTTTCCCAGCGTGACGTATGTGTTGTTGAAGGGTATCTGCTGCACTGAAGGCTGCTCGTCGTGTTGAATAAACGGTAAACAGAATCAACGGGGTCAGGTTCGACTGGTTCGCCATGCCTGTAACGCCTGACAGCCGAGTATCGCCGGGCGCGAGAGCTTCAAATGAAGAGGGTCCGATACTTCCTGTAATGAAAGTATCCGGCATTCTTTACCACAGGGTCCCATCGGGAACGTATCCGGTCTTTGCAATGTCCGGTGCCACCATCACGACTCGACCACCTGACGCCCGAAAACGTATCCCTCGATGCACGGTCGCAACTGGCGATTGTATAAACGGGCAGGGAATTCACTTTAGAGCCGTGATAGTCCGTTCAAACAACCGGGACCACTACAATGCGTCCGGGTACAAACACGTTAATCAAGAGGTGACAATGATCACTAATGCCATTGTATAACGGAAATTAAATCGAGTCAGGTTCGTTGATCATCGTTCCAATGCGCGGCAGAGCGATGGTTAAGTGAAATCGTTACTCCGGGAGGGTTTCTTTCTTGTTATTCCGAGCGATCCCAGCAAGGCACTCGAAAATAACCAGATAGATGACGGTAAGGGAACGGGTGAGAAATTTATCTGGGCTGATAGCACACCTTGTGTGCTGCCGTTCGCGTAATCTACAAAAGATATACTGATGTTGTTGCTGTCATTTGCGTTTATTTGCGAATCCCAGGAATAGTTTACCCAGTCGGCGTCCAGCCAATGACTGGCGAATCCAATCGGATTGTTGTTGTTGTCGAAGATGATATACGGAATGCTGTTATACCATCCCCCCAACGTTGGATCCGATGTGGGTACCGGATTTTCCGAATACAACTCTGCGTAAGACAGGCCGCCGATGTTAAGTGTAAGCCTCCCTCCCAGGTCGTAGTAGTCAATAATATTGATGACATTGTACCATTGATTGTTGTAGCTGTATTTGGGTGTAATCCACGCCTCGTCGTAATCGATACTCAGGCTGATGGTGGTGTCGGGCATTATCCCGATTGGATTCTGCGTCCAGGACGTTACTGATCCAGTATAAGTGTGATTTACGACAGCAGCACTCGAGTACGGTGCGGTGCACAGCATCAAAGTGGCTGCTGCAAATGCATTGGGTGTCTTCATGTAATCCCCCACCATCGCCGTTGAGCACGCCGGGCATGGCCAAGATTCACCGGCTGAAGCCTTGATCCAGTTGTCTCTGAACCTGCTGATCAGGCAGGTGTAGACACTACTCGGCAGACTGTCATGTAGACCTGGCGGGTTGCCTCCGTACATTCTTGTTGTACTTGCCCAGTCTGGTTATTGTGTTGCTGGTCGGGTAAAGGCTAGTCCAGAGATGAATGTCTGTCCAGTAGTACGCCGGGATCAGGTAACAACATGTCAGGGACGGGTCTCAGGGTAGAAGACAAGCGTCCGGATGTTGCGCAATAAAAACAATGGAAATCAACAGGGTTGGGCCCGATAGGTTCGTCATATCTGCAAGGGTGGCAGCCGGTGCCCCGTGTGCGTTGCCTTCATGCCGTTCGTTCGCCGGGGGCTGTACGGTAAATAGTAAATAGTAAAGAGAAGGCAGATGGCCACATTCTGTTCAGCAGTGCGTGGCGCCCGGTTCCGGTTTCGCTCGATGCGCTTGATTGACGAGCGGCATTCTACGGTAGCTCAGTGATGCATGGGCCACGATACGAATTTCGGCCTGGTGCCCGGATGTGGATCAGGACGCGCATCCGTCACATGTGCAAACAACATTCAATGTAAATGCTGTCAGGGCACAGTTGCAGCTATCAAGGGGAAAACGCGCTCAGACTCCATTTATTCTGGACGGGTGTCTGATTCACGCAATCAGTGAGCGCCTGGCCGGGAGCCGGTTCCGGCCGGGAATGTTTCAGGAACATGACCGTGCACATGATGATGCGGCAGGGTCGGCGTGGTATCGATGGCAGGTATAGGGATCAGCTACATTTTTCGGTCTTGTGTCTTGCTGGGCCAGCCGCGTTTCCCGTAGTATATCCCGGCGGACCAGACCTCATCGATCTCCCGCCCGAACACCTAACTGATGGTCGTACTCTTTGGTCATGCTCAGGAAAAAGCTATGAAAAAATGGGTCTATGCCTTCACCGAAGGCGATGGGAAAGACAAGAAATTATTGGGTGGCAAGGGGGCCAATCTGTGTGAGATGACGCAGATCGGCCTGAACGTGCCACCCGGGTTTGTGATCACCACCGAGGCCTGCCTGTATTATCTGGATTCCGAGGGTCACGAGATGCCGGCGGAGGTGATGGAGCAGGTCAGGGAGCAAATGATCCAGCTGGAAAAGGCGACGGGGAAAGGTTTCGGCGATGCGGAAAATCCGCTGCTGGTTTCTGTCAGGAGTGGCTCGGCGATGTCGATGCCGGGCATGATGGACACGATCCTGAACCTGGGTCTGAACAGCCAGACGTTGCAGGGTGAGATCGTACATACCGGGGACGCCCGATTCGGCTATGATGCCTACCGCCGGTTTATCCAGCTCTTCGGCAAGATCGCGATGGGCGTGCCCGATGAACTGTTCGATGCGGAATTCGAAACGGTCAAACAGGCCGCCCGCGTGACGGAGGATGTTGGACTTTCCGCCGAAAACCTGCAGGAAATCTGCGACCGGTTCCTGCAACTGTTCCAGACTCACACCGGGCGTCCATTCCCCGAGGATCCTTTTGAGCAACTGGAACTGTCGATCAAGGCAGTATTCAATTCGTGGATGGGGAAACGCGCGGTGGATTACCGGCGCCAGTTCAATATTACCCCGGCCATGGCCAATGGCACGGCGGTGAATATCTGTACCATGGTGTTCGGCAATCGCGGAAACGATTCCGCCACCGGGGTCGCCTTCACGCGCAATCCGGGCACCGGTGAAAACCGCTTGTTCGGTGAATACCTGGTGAATGCCCAGGGCGAAGACGTGGTGGCCGGTATCCGCACGCCGAAACCCATCGACAAGTTGGACGGGGAAATGCCTGAGATGGCACGGCAACTGGCCGAACTGCGTAACCGGCTCGAAAGCCATTACAGGGAGATCCAGGATTTCGAATTCACCATCGAGCGCGGGACGCTGTACTGCCTGCAAACCCGTAACGGCAAGATGAACGCCCCGGCCATGGTTCGCAGCTCGGTGGAGATGGTTGACGAAGGACTGATCGACAAGGAACAGGCCCTGCTGCGCATCAATCCGGATCATCTGGAGCAGATGCTGTATCCCCAGCTGGACAGAAATGTAAAGGCCGATCCGGTGGCACAGGGTCTCCCCGCCTCACCCGGCGCGGCCGTCGGGCAAGCCGTTTTCGACGCCGATCGTGCCGAACACCTGGGCAGGACACTCGGCATGAAGGTCATACTGGTGAGGGAGGAAACCAAGCCCGAAGATATCCATGGCTTTTTTGCGGCGCAGGGTATCCTGACCAGCCGTGGCGGTAAGACCTCGCACGCCGCGGTCGTGGCGCGCGGTATGGGCAAGCCTTGTGTGGCGGGCGCCGAGGGCATTCAGGTCGATGTACAGAAACGCGAAGCCTTCGTCAGCGGCCAGCTTATCCACGAAGGCGACCTGATCACCATCGACGGTTCCAACGGCAATGTCTATTTCGGCGAGATCCCGACGGTGGAACCGGATTTCTCCAGCGAACTCAATAAATTGCTGACATGGGCCGACGATGTCGCCTATCTGCGCGTGATGGCCAACGCCGATACGCCGGAAGACGCTGCGCGTGCGTTGAGATTCGGCGCCAGAGGCATCGGCCTGTGCCGTACCGAGCGCATGTTCAATGCGGTGGATCGCCTGCCCATCGTGATCGAGATGATCGTCGCTGAAACCACCGAGCAGCGTCAACACGCGCTGGATCGCCTGCTGCCGATCCAGCGTTCCGATTTCAGAAAGCTGCTTGAAACCATGTCGCCCTTGCCGGTCACCATCCGCCTGCTGGATCCGCCTATCCACGAGTTCCTGCCCAGTGAGGAGCAGCTCAAGGACGATATTCAAAAGCTGCATCATCTGAAGGACTCTGTGCAGGGGCTGGAGGTGCTCAGTAACGCATTAATGCTGTTGTCGAAGAAGAACAAGAGCGAGGAACATATTCCGGAGATGGTGGATGTCGGCCTGATTGAAAAAGCCCTCGCAACGAAGGCACTGATGCTGCGCAAGGTCCGTGCCTTGACAGAGGTCAACCCGATGCTGGGACACCGCGGTGTGCGCCTGGGTATCACCTACCCCGAGATCTATCGCATGCAGATCAGGGCGATACTGGAGGCCGAGGCCGAATGCGTCGCCAAGGGGCTGGAGGTTCATCCACAGATGATGGTACCGCAGGTATGTTCGGCGGAAGAGCTGAAATGGGTGCGGGAATACATGGATGAAATCAAGGCCAGTGTGGAGCAGCAGACCGGGCAGAAACTGAACTGCCGTTTCGGCACCATGATCGAGGTGGTGCGCGCCTGCATGCGTGCGGACTCGCTGGCCAACCAGGCCGACTTTTTCTCGTTCGGTACCAATGACCTGACCCAGGCCACCTTCTCGTTCTCGCGCGAGGATGCAGAAAACAAGTTCCTTCCCATGTACAACCAGAATGAGATCCTCAAGGACAACCCGTTCGAGGTGCTGGATGAAAAAGGCGTTGGAAAATTGATGCGACTGGCCATGCAATGGGGGCGCGAGGTCAAACAGGATCTTTCCGTCGGCATCTGTGGCGAGCACGGTGGGCATCCGGCCTCCATCGAATTCTGCCAGCGTGCAGGCCTGAACTATGTTTCCTGTTCCGCACCCCGTGTACCGGTGGCCAGGCTGGCGGCCGCGCATGCATTCCTGAGCAATCGTTAGGGGCTTAACAGGTGGCGTCAGTGCACGTTTAATCCACGGTGGCCGGATCCATTATTGCCAACAATTACGATAATGCATCCGGCACCGACCTGCTATTTATATCATTCCGGACCCTTCACTTCCTCGAGATCCAGTAGCCGGTCTTCTGTACAACCGGAATCCCGCTGGTTTTGTCAACCAGGGCCGGCGACGGTGTCCTGGCGCTGACGGATATCTGTTCGAGGAGAATGTGCCCGGAAACCACTGGAACCTATGTCATAAATCCGCGCGAGCCGCAAAGCTGTCCGAAAGGCGTGCCTTTCGAACGCAACCCCCTGGCGGCCGTGGAGGATTATGGAGATAGGTTCTAATAACGCTGGTCAGTATTTATCGTTCTCGGGCCATTCACTGGCATCGATGGTTTCACGGTAGGCATGCCAGGTGGCATGGCCGATCAGCGGTAGCAGCACGATGAAACCCAGCAGGCAGGTGGCGAATCCGAGTACCACGCAACACACGATGAGTGCGGCCCAAACCAGCATCGTAAATTTGTTGCGCAGCACGGCGTTTATGCTCGTGATCACGGCCGTAATCGCATCGGTCTTGCGGTCCATTATCATCGGCAGGGAAAAGGCGCTGGCGGTGAACACCACGGTAGAGAACACCGACCCGATGGCAGAGCCGATGCCGAGGAACATGGCCATGTCCATGATACTGTGCTCGGCCTGTTCCGGATAAAAGATATATAACGCGGTTGCGGCGCGCGCCCAGATCAGGAATACGATCAGCAGCACGAAGGAAAAGATCAGGATGTCTTTCATGTGGCTGCTGCCCTCGCGTATGCAGTATCCCAGCACGGGTTTTCTTCCCTGTTCCAGCTGGTTACTGAATGAGTAGAGTCCCAGTGCCAGCACGGGGCCGATCAGCAGGAATCCGCTTGCCATGCCAAGGTACAGGCCGAGGGTACCGAATTTCCAGGCGCACCAGGCGATCAGCGCGCTCAATGCAGTGAGCGCCAGACCATAGGTCAGGGAGATGCCTGGCGCGTGGCGCATATCCCAGTAGCCCGCACGCAGCCAGTGGAATGGTGCCCAGAACGGTACGATTCGAGCCTTGGCCACGAAGGGCAGCGGCTTCACTTCGGTGGTATGGGGGGTGGGATCCTCTGGGCTCATGATTCTGACCGTCTTGCTCTGGTACTAGGGCCTGTTCACACTACACAGATCGCCGCGTTGCTGCCGCCAAAACGGGCCAGACAAGGCGCGAGGAGTGAGGTTTAGTTGTGCTAAATGAACGACGAGCAACGCAGACTGACCCGTTTTGGGGCGCAACCCGAAGGGACGGGGTCCCTATCGCACCTGCCGGCGTTGGTGCTCGCTGGTGTACGTCGAGTACACGTCGCTCGCACCGCCTTGTCAGGTGCGAAATGGACCTCCGTCGCGACGATTTGCGTAGTGTGAACAGGCCCTAGCATAGCTTCGGAACGAGACGGCTTGCAATCCTCGCGCCTGATATTGGGGCCGTATACCTGTTTCGTAGGTTTTATCCGTCACTTCCGGGCGGGTCAGAAGCGGCCGCGCATGACGGCGACCAGCCACAGCAGGCTACTGCCGGTCAGACTCGCGAGCGCGAGCTTCATCAACGTGCGCCAGCCGTTATCGAGCGACTGCAGGATTTCGAAATCCTTCAGGTAAATCGTCTCGCAAGCCCCGTTACCGGTGTCGGTGCGGGTCGTGCTGGTGCTCCGGAAAACCCCCTCGTCATTTGAATAATTGACCAGCCAGCCCCGGATATGGACCTGGTCGCCAATCCGAACCCGTTTGATCTTGTTGAGGATACGGCTGTCGTCCGTCAGCAGATGGTTGTTGGATATCTGGTCCTGCCTGAAGCGTTTCCAGGCGCGGGTATCCTTCGTATGGAAGTTGCAGGTAAATTCCCCGTTCCAGAATTCGAAACGGTTCAGGTCGGAAGCGTTGGCGTTTTCGCTCCACACCACGCATACATCGGCGACGTTGATATGGTCATTCCACAGGCGATGCAGGCTGAAGTTGCCGTTGTGGTGCGCGTAGGAAACCACCAGGCCATGAAGATCGTACTGGTAACGCGGCGCGATACGGTAGTCGGTGCCGTTATTCGAGACCGTGAAGGGCGGTGTATGCACGGGGCGTTGTAGCGGTGGGCTGAGCAGGGACGGTGCGACAGACAGGTCATCGGGAAATGCATTGCGCTGCAGGCAGGACACCGGCAGCAGTAGCAGGCTGAAATAGAAAATCAGTTTATTGAGTGACTTGAGCGGGTTTGACTGTTGCATGGCAGTGATGGCCCGGATCGCAACCTGTTATCGACACGTCGGGATACAAGTTGATGCCTGGAGGTGAGTACGCAAATCTCCCTGAGATTGCGATGCGGGTCCTGTAACGGCGATTCAATCGGCCGGGGAGGATTGAATGGATCTCAAATCCTCGCGCTCCCCGCAAGCCGTTCCGGCACCGGGCGGTCGGCCTGCGGACTCCAGAGTCGTAACATCAGAAGCGTCGGGCCGCGCAGCCTTTGAAGTCACCACGAGGGGATCTGTAAACCCTCCGCCTTTAGGCGGCTGATCAATCTACGTGCAGATGCGGTTCAGCAGGCTGTGGGCCGGCGCCATAAGATAGGGTTCCATCTCCCATCGGGAGAAGGTCGGGGCCTGTTCCCGCGCAGGCGGGGATTGGGGGGATAAACAACGGTGTTCTGCTGTTTCACTCCCCGCTCCCCAACCCTCCCCCCGAGGGGGAGGCGGTTGATCGGCTTAGTCCCGGCTCGTGTCGTGCTGATCGAACCAAATCTCCCCCGAGGGGGAGGCGGTTGATCGGCCGGATGGCCGATCGATCCGGCTTTCAGCCGTGACCCGAGGCCACCGGCTTTAACCGGTGGAGTATATACAGGCCATCCCCGATCCAGGCGTAAGCGGGCGTCAGTGCATGTTTTCTTCTTACCTCCTCCGCTTCCGGCATCCCCGGCCGCTCCTGTATCACGGGGTTGAAGGGGTGGGACCTCCATCGGCGTCCGATACTGCGCCGGCCCCCCTTTTTTGGCGGCTCGCCGGCGCAGGCGCCTGCTACCCGCCGGATCTGGAGAGACTGCGCAGTATTCGGGCGTCATTAGGTAAAATGCGCCCTGACAGCGATTCCAGGAGCAGGGCATGTCGGCCACCGCGAAGAAAGTCATCCATGCCGCACTCGCGGGAAACGTGATCATCGCGCTGATCAAGTTTGTCGCCGCGGCACTGACCGGCAGCTCCGCCATGCTGTCCGAGGGCATCCACTCGCTGGTCGATACCGGCAACCAGGTGTTGCTGCTGGTGGGCATCAGACGCTCAAGGCGTCCGCCCGGGCCAAATTTTCCCTACGGTCACGGCAAGGAGGTGTACTTCTGGAGCTTCGTGGTCGCGATACTGATCTTCGCGGTCGGCGCCGGTATGTCGGTCTACGAGGGCATCAAGCACCTGCTGCAGCCGGTCACGCTGGAGAACCCGACGCTCAACTATGTCGTGCTGGGCCTGGCCGTGCTGTTCGAGGGCATCGCCTGGCGCATCGCGCTGAAGGAGCTCGGCAAGGTGAAGGGTACGATGGGTTACCTGGAAGCCGTTCACCGCGGCAAGGATCCGACCCTGTTCCTGGTACTGTTCGAGGATTCTGCGGCCCTGCTGGGCCTGGTTGTGGCATTCGCCGGTATTGCGCTGAGCCAGCTGACCGGCCTGGCACAGATCGATGCCGCGGCCTCGATCGTCATCGGCCTGATACTCGGCGGTACAGCCGTCTGGCTGGCGGTCGAGACCCAGAGCCTGCTGATCGGCGAGTCGGCCAATCGTGATGTCGTGGCGGGTATACGCCGCATCGCCGGTGCGTGCGAATGCGTACAACGCGTCAACGAGGTTCTGACCATGCACATGGGGCCGGAATTTATCCTGGTCAATATCAGCATGGATTTCCGTGATGCCATGTCGGTGGGGCAACTCGAGCGCGAGATTGCCGCGCTGGACCGTGACATCAAGGCCGCGTTCCCGGAAGTGCGACGGGTCTTCATCGAGGCCGAGTCGGCCGGCCGGATGTCTACCGATAAATGAGGATGTCGCGAAAAGCGACGGGTTCAGTGTCGTTACACGCCTGGATCTGTTCATGGTGATACATGAATTCAAGTGCCTGCCGCCTGTCAGCGGGTATCAACGTGACGGCAGTGGGTCAGGCTCGACTCATCCGTTAAGATGGAGGGCGGGGCGACTGGCCGACAGTGCAAGACATGATCATGGAAACACGCGAGACCGAAGACAGGCTGGAAACAACGTGGCAATGGTGCATGAACTGCTGCGCAGGTACCGTCTGGCCGAGCAACTGAGCCGCAAGGGCGAATCGCCAAGGCACGAACTGGTCGAAATAATCGACATCCGCCAGAACCTGGCCAGGCTGGATCTCAAACTGGGCCGAATGCACACGGCTGATCTCGCACATCTCATCGAGGTGCTGCCGCCCGCCGACCGTCTTCTGGTGTGGGGCAGGATACTCGGCCGATGCGGCGGTGATATCCTGCTTGAAGTGTCCGACGTGGTACGCCGGAACCTGATCGATAACATATCGGAAAGGCAGCTGCGGCTCGCACTTGAACAGATGGATGGTGCAGGCCTCGCATTCATCGCCGATGACATTCCGGAACAGATGCTCAACGAGCGACTCGCCTCGCTTTCGCATGCAGACGGGGACTGGATACGGGAGTCCCTGAACTACGACGAGGGCACCGTCGGCAGCCTTATGAGCAGCGACATGGTCATCATGAGGGCCACCGATACGCTGGCCGAGGCGGAGCGGCACCTGCGCGGCCTGAAGACGATACCCATACACAATGACAACCTGTTCGCCGTCGACCAGCGCGGCCTGTTCAGGGGCGCGTTGCCGCTGCGGCGCATTCTGCTGAATGATCCCGAACACACGGTGGACAGTTTACTGCAGCACACGCCGGTACACTTTACACCCGATGACAGCCCTCCAATGCGGCCAAGGTATTCGAGCGCTACGATCTGGTGTCGGCACCCGTGATCAACGCCCGCGGGAAGCTGATCGGCAGGCTCACGGTGGACGTCGTCATGGATTTCCTGCGCAGGACCACGGCGGAGAGCGTGTTCAGCATGGCGGGAATCAGGAAGGACGAGGACCTGTTTTCGCCGCTGGCAGACAGTGTGAGAAACCGCGGCGCGTGGCTGGTCGTCAACCTGCTGACGGCATTCATCGCATCAAGGGTGATCGGCATTTTCGAGGATACGATCGTTCAGCTCGTGGCACTGGCTGCGCTGATGCCGATCATAGCGAGTGTCGGCAGTTATACGGGCAACCAGACTTCGGCACTGATCATTCGCGCGGTTTCCAGGGCCAGATAACAGACGAGAAAACGGCGCACCTGTTGCGCAAGGAAGTCGCCGTCAGCGCCGTCAGCGGCAGCCTGCAGGGTGTGGCGGTCGGTTTCTTCACGCTGTTATGCTACCGGAACCTGTCGCTTGCACTGATAGTCACCGCCGTCTTTGGCATGGCCGTGACTGTGCTGATCAGCAAGTCCGGACGCGACCCGGCCCTGGGCTCCAGCGACATCCTGACGGCCACGACGGACAGCATCGGGTTCTTTATCTTCCTGGGGTCGGCCGCCCTGTGTCTGGTGTAACCGATGTAAACAAAACCGGGATTCTAGACGGTTGCCGTGCCTGTAAAAAACGTCCCGGAATGGAAAGGAACCGTGTCGGCGTAGGCCAGGTCGGTTTTGTTGAAAACAACCGGCTCGAAGACGCGGATGATGGAGATGTGCAAGTGAGCTACTGGATTCACCAGGGGGTAATTGAGACTTTCATAAATGGTTGACATGATCCTGTCGTCATCCCGGCCAGGCGAGCGCGAGCCGGAATCCAGGAATATCAGTGCCGATCCGGATTCCCGCTTGCGCGTTCTGCCTCATGATGCCGGGTCCACACCCGGGACAATACCACCTGCGGGCCGGAATCGTCTCTTTCCAGCCGTAGTCCGCGGGGGCGGCGGGAATGCAGTGGTTCCCGCCCCAGTGTTTCCGACCGCTGTTACCGTCTGTTTTTCGGAACGCTGACTTCGGCGCTCGCGGGTGGTGAGATATTACCCGCGGCATCCGAGGCGGTGTAGCTAATGGTGTAGATACGGCCGCTGCCGCTGCCGGCGCGTTCCGCCCGAAGCTGGAAGTCGGTATCGGTTGCCCCGGTGGCGGCGCCGGCGATATCCCCCGTCGTGTTGCCATCACCCTTGCCGTTATCCGGCTCGTTGCTGGTGATCGAGGTGAGCGTGAACGCCGGATCCGGATCACAGGCATCGGTTACGTTGACCGTGGCCGACACATTGACCAGCTTGTGGTTGGGCGGCCACAGCGTTGCGGGGTCCACGGAAACGTCGATCCCGGGTGCAACGGTATCGGTCACCGAGACGTCCACACCGTCAGAGTCCGTCAGATCGCCGTCTGATACGGTGAGCGTGACTGCTGTACTGCCCGGCGGAAAGACCGCACTCGGTGTCGGGCTGGTCGCGTCATCGAACACGATGCCCGGCGCGGTCCAAAGGTAGCTCAGCGGGTCCATGTCCGGATCACTCGAACCGGTTCCATCCAGAAACGCCAGCGTGCCTGCGGGCGATGCGCATTCCAGCGTTTGATCCATGCCCGCGTCTGCAACCGGCGGATGGTTGCAGTCGTCGACAACGCCGTTGCAATCGTTGTCGATCCCGTCACCGCAGATCTCGGTCGCAGCCGGATTGATGGCCGTATCGAAATCGTTGCAGTCCTGTGAGGTGTCGTACCCGTCGCCGTCGCGGTCGGTATCGCTCACCACCAGTTCCGATATCATGCCTACCGCGGCGTGATGGAAGATATGGCAGTGGAACACCCAGCGGCCGGCCGCACCGCCGCTGGCAAAGAACTGGTCAGGCGCCGGGGCGCCCGCTTCCTGGCGGGTATCGGTGATCCTGGGCCTGTCGTCCAGGCGCATGCGCAGTACGATGCTTTGGCCGTTGAACAAGTCGATCACATCGATGAATTCATTGTAGTCGTAGTTGTACAGGACGCTGTTATCGGAATTCCGAATGACGCGAACCGGCTGGAATGAAAACCCGTGATGATGAAACGGGTGATGCTGGTTGGTATCGTTTCTTATGGTGAATTCCAGGGTATCGCCCGTTTTGGCGTAGCGGGTGGCGTCCTGGTACGGCACCTGGGTGTAGTCGGGTCCGCTATCCTCGAAATGACCGACGATGCCGTCGATAGCGGTCATCCCGGAACCCACGGCATTCAGGGTGATGGTCTGATTCATCGAGCCGTGACCGTCGCCGGGATTGCCAGTCGCCACCGGCGCCGTGTAAAAATCCGATATGGCGAGCGTCTTCAGATCCTCGATGGCACCCGCCCCCAGTACATCGTTGCCCTCGGCAATGTTGAAGGCAGGGTCCGCCAGGCTGTTGTCGATCTTTATATAGAGCAGGTCGCCGGCGGGGTCGTTGTTACTGCCCGGATTTCCGCCGCGTGCGTAGCCAAGACCTGAAATGGTGATGATGTCGCCGTCGCTCCCGGTCGGGACGATAACGACATCGGTACGCTGAGAGGCGCTCAACAGGATCTCGCCCTTGTCGTAGAGCGTGTCCCAGCTTCCGAGAACGCCGCCCTCCAGCCTGACCTTTTCGAGCAGGCCGCCTTCGCCGCCGACGCGGTAGAGATTGTTGTCCGCGCCGTTATTTGCAACGTGCAGGCGGAAGTAGCGATTGGTGGCGACGTCGAGCAGTCGCAGGCGGATGCCGGCGCCGGATTTCGCCGTTATCATGGGCGTGCCCGCGCCGGGTTTCTGGCCGTTAACCAGCACCGTGGCCCCGTCAATGAACCTCTGGCACGCTACGGCGCCGCCGAGGCCGCAATTCTCGCGCTGCATGGCCCAGGGTGCCGCGACGCCGGCATCCACGTAGCCGACATTGCCGCTGGCGTCAAACTCGGTGTCGCTCAGGACGACGGTATAGGTATTCGCCTCGGGGGGGATTATCCCGGCGCCCTGCAGTGCCGCTTCGTTGGGGTCCCTCACGATCAGGGCGCCGTACACGCCGGCGAAGACCTGCGCCCCCGGCTTCATGTGCGGGTGAAACCAGAACACGCCGGGGCGATGCGTTTTGAAGCGGTAGGTATAGGTCTGGCCGGGCGTCAGGTGATTCTGGGCGACGCCGGTGCCGTCGCTGTCGTTGTCCAGCTCAATGCCGTGCCAGTGGATACTGGTGTCACACGCGATCGCTGCGCAGCCGGTGGCCAGCTTGTTCGTCAGCGTGACGATGACCTCGTCGCCGACGTCGACGATGATCTGCGGTACCGGGATGCCGTCGGGCATGCCGGCATAGGCGCCGGGGCTGTTGTCGTCCTTGTACATGATGGCGTGGACGGTGGTGCCGTCGATGTCCACGTCCTGCTCGTCGACCGAGAGCTGCGCCTTGAATACGCCGGGCGTCGGGTCGGTGTCGACGACGCTGAGCAAAGGCCGGCTGAAACTGCTTGCACCTGCCGGGTGAAGACCCGCTTGCACCAGAAGAATGCAGCCTAAAACCAGGTGCTTGTTTGAAAATTCCATCATATATTCCTCAGGATCCAGTTATCCGCCGGTGCGGCACAAAGCGTGAACGTCAAGTGTGAAGAAGTTGAATTGTAGGGAAACCAGTAATATTCGTTTACCGTCATTCCGGCGCACGCCGGAATCCAGTAACGTCCTGAATATTAACATCCGGATTCCGGGTCTGCGCGGCGCTTTGCCCGGGATGACGAATAAACCAGAGCTTCCCTGGATACAGGTTGCGGCGACAACCGAGAACTGCTTCTCAGACGTCGCCGCTCCTTAATTATGTAGGCTGCCTGCGCCCACTCCTCCCGGGTCGGCATCCCGCAGGTAGCAGCGAGTATCTCGACAGCACCTTGCGAAACTTTACAGCGTCATAGTTCATAGGAATGAGGAGCCAGATCACAGTTTTTGAAATTTCTCGATGAACCGGGATATGCCCCCTAAATATTGTCCGACACTGTTATTATGCTTCAGTTTGCCATAACACATCAGGACATTTCCATGATCATGAATCGCGTTGATCCGCCCGGTTACCGTCACGCAGTTTGCCCCGTTAACTCCGCCGGCCTGCTGGCCATGTCAGTCTTATGCGTCGCCATCCTTGGCTGCCAGCCATCCGGTCGGAATACGCCCAAGGACGGGCAGGGTACCGGTACAGACTCTAACGTGGAAGTTGCATTGCCAAGCCTCGAAAAAAGGGAGGTACAGCCGGTGACGGTGGACTATCCCGAGTCCGGGGTGGACTTGGGCTGGGGTTGGGATTCCGAAGAAGGTGTGCCGCGGCCTTCGGTCTGCGTCGAGTTCTCCATTGCCGAAGACAAAGGGCAGACGAAATACATGACTATCACCGAGGTCACCGACAGTCATGAGCTGATGCAAAGCATGAATATATCCGCCGCTGCGTCCATCAAGACCATCGTCTACCAGGCCAGTGGCAAGGCAAAATTTGCGAAAAATACCAAAATCAACAGCTTCAGTTCTAATTTTGTGCTGAACGCCTCGGTCGATAACGGGGTGCGCTACACAGCTCCGGTTACGCCTGGCGCAAAACCCGTGGTCAGGAATGCCGAGGACCAGCAGATTACGCCCGACGCGGGCAGTATCCGCCTGACCGATGCGGCATTGCGGCTGGCCAAGCAGCGCGATCTGGGTGCATTCCTTGATGCCTGCGGCGATTCCTTTGTTGCGGCGTTGTACGGTGGCGCCAACCTGACCGCCGTGCTGACCGTGGCATCCAGCTCCAGGAAAGAACAGCAGAAAACCGCTGCGGAGTTTACCGGCTCCGGGTGGGGTGCAAAGGTCAAGGTCGAGGCGAGTACCAGTGAGAGCGGTCAGGAAAAAAACGACCAGCTTTCCATGCGCTTTTTCCAGACCGGTGGCCGCAAGGATGCCATCCCCGCGACGAAGGCGGATTTCCTTAAAAAACTTGATACCCTCTCAACCGAGGCCAGCGACTATCCGACGACATATCGCGTGTCACTGCTACCTTATACCGCGCTGTCCAACTGGCCGAACCGGGATATCGAGATCAGCACCGACGAGCAGGAGCAGCTGGCCGAATACTGGGGCGCCTATACCGGTATATATGATGATATTCAGTACATTCTCGACCAACCGGATGCATTCCAGCAGTTGACGACCGGGGGTACTTTCGGCGCGGTCGATGTGGACGGCTTGCGAAAAATACAGGACGAGGTGCACGCGGTCATCCGACGGTTGCGGGATGCTGCCCTGCTTTGTTCTGAACCGGATCCCGCACCCGAAGAACAATGCGTCTTCAACGAGCGTGCGTACCTCAATCCGCTTGCCTACCGCATCCGGATGCCGATACCCAAGACACCGGTGGACGGCAAAACCTGTTCCTGTGAATGGCCCGTCTCGGAGGACGCCGGGCGGAATGCGATCGACGCGATAATCGATTACTACGTGCGCGATCCGGTCAAATCGATTTGCAGGAACAACCCGATTGCCGCGGGTTGCCTGATCAATGAAGAGATAGGCCGGTGGGAACAGCGCGTCGGGAAAGAATTGCTGGCACTACCTGACGCCGCGACCGCGATGCAATTGCGGGAAAAGCAGTCATCCGGCATCACCGCCTGTACCAGCGCCGAAGACACGCAAGCCTGCACCCGGAATTACGATTGGTTTGAGGTGCTGGAAAGTCCGGCCTATGCCTGGGTAGACGTAAAACACGCCGGTGCAGATGCAGATCAGCTTGGACTGCTGCAGGCGCTTATCCAAGGAGAAACTAAATTATCAACGGGGTCAGACTCGATTGATCACCAGTGATCGTTGGTACCAAAGGACAATATACGGTGCTAATCGTTGCCACTATCCTTTCAGCTAGTGGCATGCATAATAATTCTCCTCCTAAAGTGCCGCTAGCACACCCCGCCTAAGGATGTGGCGGGGTGTGATCTTCAATGCAGTCCCAGCTCCGACTTGGCCGTTACGGGGGTCCAGTCCGCGCGCTGCACGTGAAAATTCCTTGTATACCGCAGGAATGGATAAGGGCCTTTTCACACGACGCAAATCGTCGCGACGGAGGTCCATTTCGCACCTGACAAGGCGGTGCGAGCGACGTGTACTCGACGTACATTAGCGAGCACCAACGCCGGCAGGTGCGATAGGGGCTCCGTCCCTTCGGGTTGCGCCCCAAAACGGGTCAGTCTGCGATGCTCGTCGCTCATTTAGCACAACTCAACTTCACTCCTCGCGCCCTGTCTGGCCCGTTTTGCTGCCACAACGCGGCGATCTGTGTAGTGTGAACAGGCCCTAATAGGAATGTACATGAGATAGGTCCTAGTACAAATGTACTAGTCTCGAGTTCGATCCCTCCGATTCTGACGTACTGTTTATATATGCGCCGGGAACGGCCGTATGCCCCGGGTAGACGGGCATGCATTTTCTGCCGGAGAGTTTGACTAAGGACATGTCGCACGTCATAGTTCAAGTGATTTTAACCTGTCTCATAGTCAATCCGCGGTCGCGTCAGTTCTGGTTCCTAGTACGATGCTGTTCGCTCGGGATAATGAGACCGGATCAGAAGCATGCCGTGCGCATTCGGGCGTTCGGTGGTAGTTTTCCGTGAGCCAGGGATATGCCATGAATGTCGAAACCATCATGAGCAAAAAGATTGTCAGCGTGGCTATGGACGATTCGCTGAGGAAGGTCAAATCGATGTTTGACAACCAGCGGTTCCATCATTTGCTCGTTGTCGAATCAGACAGGTTGTTCGGGGTGGTATCGGACAGGGACTTCCTGAAGGCTTTAAGTCCGAACATCGGGACTGCTACTGAAACGAACCGGGACGCGGCAACGCTCAATAAAAAGGTTCATCAGATAATGACAAGAAATCCGGTTACGCTGGGGCCGGGCGCGGATATCCGGGATGCGATCGACGTCTTCAATAACTACAATATTTCCTGCATACCGGTTGTCGATGACGAGCATAAACCGGTTGGGATAATCAGTTGGCGGGATATCCTTAGGACCCTCGGGTAAGATCGGCCATGTAAGGAAACTCTGCTCTGGAGGATGGCCACCAATACCCGTCTCAGCAGCCTCCCTTCCGGATCCCGTGGCCGAATGATACGCCTCCCCCTTTGTGATTCGTTCACCGGTCAGCCCGGCACGCGGATGAAACATGCGTCTGCGGCGCACTTGCCGGGACCGATTGCGATTCTCCTGATCTGTCATGCACTTGCCGCTCACTTTCCGATGACCGGTGTGCACATGGGCAAGCGTCCCGGCAAAAGCCGGCGGTTAGACTATACTTCGGCCATCGGATTTATCCGTGCGAGGTGTACGCCATGACTTACCCAGACTGGGAAATACGCGGTCCGGAGATATCCACCTGCAACTGCAACTGGGGTTGCCCGTGTCAGTTCAACTCTATCCCGACCCACGGGAACTGTCGTGCGGGTGTGGCCATGCGCATCGACGCGGGTTTCTACGGTAATACCCGACTGGACGGATTGCTCTGGTCCGGGATGTTCGCCTGGCCCGGGGCGATTCACGAGGGCAATGGCGAAGTCCTGGTCATTCTGGACGAACGTGCCGACGCGGACCAGCAGGCGGCCCTCTTGGGGATCCTGTCGGGAGAGAGTTCCGAACCAGGTGCCACGATATTCAGCGTGTTTGCCAGTACCCTGACCAAGGCGCATGATCCGGTCCTCGCGCCGATCACATTCGAGCTCGATGAAGTCAACTGTAACGGACACTTCTCGGTGCCCGGCTACATCGATGCCAATGCCTCGCCGATTGCCAACCCCATTACCGGAGAACATCACCGTGCGCGCGTTTTCCTGCCGGAAGGGTTTGAATATCGCGAGGCCGAGTTCGTCAGCAGCCGGACGCAGGCCGGTGGCCTGATCCCACTGGACTGGACCGATGGCCACGGACACATCGCCATGATTCATATGAAGCCATCCGGCCCGGTGGGTTGACGGGCGTCAGCAATGGCCGTTGAAGCGAGATCATCATCCGGTGAGCGGGGTGACTTTGTTGAACGGCTTGCCCGTCACGACCGGCTGGTCGTCGGGGGCGGGCTGTTGCTGGTAACGTCCCTGGCGTGGTGTTACCTGTTCGCTGGCGCGGGCATGGGTGCGACGGATATGAGCATGCCCATGCCTTGGTCGGTGGGTTACGCCACGCTGGTTTTCGTCATGTGGTGGGTCATGATGGTGGCCATGATGCTGCCTGGTGCCGCGCCGATGATCCTGCTGTTTGCACTGGTCAACCGCAAGATCCGCGCGATGGGCGCTCCCGGCGTGCCCACGGCACTGTTTGCATCGGGCTATCTCCTCGCGTGGGGATGCTTCAGCCTGTTTGCCACGTTCGTTCACCTGCTGCTCGATCAGGCAGGACTGTTGTCGGCCCGGATGAGCAGCCAGAGCGTGCCAGTGGGCGGCCTGTTGCTGGTGCTGGCCGGTGTATACCAGTTGACACCGTACAAGTACGCCTGTCTTCGACATTGCCGGGGGCCGATGGATTTCATTATCCGTTACTGGCGACCAGGCCGCACCGGGGCACTTGCAATGGGCCTGCACCACGGTGCCCTGTGCATCGGTTGTTGCTGGGTGGTGATGGGACTGCTGTTCTATGGTGGTGTCATGAACCTGTTCTGGATTATGGGTATCGCCGTTCTGGTGCTGTTGGAGAAACTGTTACCGGCAGCTGAATACCTCAGCTTCGCAAGCGGCATGGCCTTTATCGGATGGGGGTTGTGGCTGCTGATATGAACAGGACCTCCGGATTCATGGTTGCGATTCATACCGGGTACGGGAACCACCGGTCAACCAACGCATCTGCCCCGGCACTGAATATCGAGCGAAGCAATCCAGCGCAGTCTGATCGTGCAGCTGGATGCTGCCCGTGCACGGCGTTTTCCGCCAGGCGCTTCGTGACTCGTACCGGATCGGCATACCGCTGCGCGCCACCGGGTTCATTTCGGAAGCTGCCGCGATGACGACTTGACCAGGGTTTCCCGATGATGGATTCCTTGTCACCGTGACCAATTCTGTTAGGCTGCAAGTCAATACACTGGCTGGAAAACGGGAGGCACGTGATGCGCAAGCGAATCATCGCCCCAGTTCAAAAGGAAGCCGCTCCGCCTGACCAGGCATGGCTGAATATGGAAGGGCTGGCGGACGTGGAGATTACATCGGAGGACGCGACCCACCCCATTGAGTCCGCACTGATGCCTGGTGGCGCCGGGGGGTGGCGCGCCGCAGGACCCGGCCGGCAGACGATCCGTGTGTGCTTCACCAGCCCGCAGCGGCTGCAGCGAATCTGGCTGAACTTCGTGGAGACCGGGGTCGAGCGCACGCAGGAGTATATCCTGCGCTGGTCGGCGGATGGCGGGCAGTCATACCGGGAAATCGTGCGGCAGCAGTGGAATTTCAGTCCCTTGGGTGCGACACGCGAGACGGAAGACTATCACGTAGAGCTGCCGGCGGTCACCGTGCTCGAGTTGAGCATCATTCCGGATATCGGCGGGGGAGCGGCGGTAGCCTCCCTGGCTGAGTTGCGGCTTGCCTGACGCCGCCATTCGCTCATGCGTGTGGCGGGACACATCCAGCCATGAATCCGGGAGGTGCCCCGCCGATGCGCCGCACCTCAGAATCCGGCTTTATCCATGATGAGCAACGCGGCCGGGATCATGGCCGCAATAAAGATCAGCATCCCACACAGGGAAGAATAGATTGTCCGCATCATCGACGTGCCCCCCGTTTCCAGATAATGACGCTGTCTTGCTGCACGGGCCCGGGTCAACCCTGACCGGGACGCTTTCCGGCAGTTCGGCATCAAAAACTCTGGCAAGATATGTGCCGGAATTAAGAATCTAGTAACACTTTAATTATTAAATATTATTTTTATCGCCGCCGACAGGGTAAGATGGAATAACGCGCACTCTTGGTGCAGACTCACCTGGAGTGCACCAAATGTGCGATATCGGCTCGTGATCGCGGGTACGGGCGGTACCGCGATACCGCCGCCGCCATTCGGGATACGGTGAGAAATCCGGTTTAGAGTCAGCGATAGGAGACCTGCAAACTCCCCGCCTTCAGACGGCGGATCGAGCTGCACGCCAATGCGCTTAGCAGGATATGGGCGGGCGACATGAAAGCAGGGTTCCTTCTCCTACGGGAGCAGGTCAGGATGAGGGGATAAATGATGGTGTTTTTCTGTTTGACGCCCCGCTCCCCAACCCTCCCGCAGAGGGGGAGGGGTTAATCGGCCGGATGGCCGATTGATCCGGCTTTCAGCCGTAACCCGAAGCCACCGGCTTTAGCCGGTGGAGTATTCACAGAATCATTCCGCTGTGCTTGCGATTGCCGCGTCCATCGTTCAGAACCGTACAAAAAAGCACCGTGTTTCCAAGCAGCGTTCCGGACTGTTCAGCATCCGCTAGCGTGGTGACGCCATCTTCGATCACCAGCAAGGCGGCATCGACATGAGGGGAGAAGGCAGGTATCCCGGGAGTTGTCAGCAGCGGCGGCAGATCGATGATGGTGATACGGTTACGCGCCTTTGCTATCAGTTCTCCGGTCAGCTGTTTCAGCCTGGGCAGGCTCACTGTCGGAATGGGACCATCCAGTGGATCACCTCCCGGCAATATAACCAGATCGTCGAAGCGGCATGAGCGGATCAACAGGTCTTCGAGGGGTGTGTCAGCCGTCAGGTAATCGACGAATCCCCTGCGCCGTGGAGGCCCAAGCAGGTCCAGAACCGCAGGACGGCGCAGGTCGCCATCCACGAGCAGAACCGAATAGTCCGTCAACACCTGGCCAGGTTGATGGCAGTGAGCGTCTTGCCTGCCCCCTCGCGCGGGCTAGTGACAGCAAGACTGTTCCAGGTGTTTACCTTGTAACGATGCAGTATCTGCGTGCGCAGCAGATGATAGGATTCCGAGAACCGGTCAGGTTCACGTCCGGTAAGAATCCTGTTTCAACCAGTATGGCTTCGTCCAGCGTGACGGACCTTGCCTGTGCAGGGTCAGTCCTGCACGGGCCGGCATGCGATATGCCGGCTGCGAACGGCATCGTATTCTGCCTGGACTGACGTGAAGGCATGTCTTTTGTCTCGGCCTGTCTCATGAGCTGTGCAGGCGTATCTCCCGTTCAAGAAGATGCCGGCCATGCGTGGATTGTGGCGCGGACGGCGCGCCGCCGACACGCTCCGGCCTCCCGCGGCGTGACAGGATTCGCAGACAATGCCACAGGCATCTCCGGGATGATACCGGAGTGCCGGATTCCAGCCTGCGAAGGGGTTGTCACGCCGCTATGTAACACGCAGTGAAACATGAACCCGTCTCATAATCCCCCGCGGCCGCGTCCGTATTCAGCGCAAGTACAATTCGCAGCTGACACGTACGCCCGCGGTGGATCGAGGTATCACTTCATCCTCGTAATGATGGATAGATCGTCAGGGTTTCCCTAGGTCATCTTCGTGCGGGTGTCACGACGTCCCACGGTAACGAGACCGATCAACCCGGAGAAGAACAGGGTGACAGCGGTCGGCACGGGTATGGACTTGATCTGAAGCGCATAGGTTCCCATGCTTCCCGTCACAGGTATTGCTGCCAAATGGGCCAGCAGGGTGCCGGGCGTCGAAACATGGAATGTGAACGAACCGGTATCAAAACCGAATCCGAGCGCGGTCGCACCCTGTGTAATCCCGAGTGACAGGATGTCGAAAGCGTCCGGGGAGGCAAAATCCACCAGCTCCGCCTTGTATGTCCCCGGGCTGGCGACATCGAACGGTGTGGTGAACACCTTGTCGCTGGAAATCACGTCGAAATCCTGATAAACAACGGTCGATGCCCGGGCAGTGGAAATACCCAGCAATAGCACCGCGACAGCAAGCGTGAAATGCAAATAGTGTCTGGTCTTCATTGACTTGACTCCCGGCAAGCCCGGGGTGGTCGCCGGGTTGCACATACCGATCAATTGTTCATATCCCGGGCTGACGGATCGACGCAACGTTCCGGCAGCTGGCAGGCTTCCAGACAGGCTCCTTTCACGGAGACTGTCATTGCGCATGATCAAATCGCTTTGATCAGCGTGTGAGGTACTCTAGCGGAGGATATGTTCAGTCGCGTGAATTGCTGTCACCTTCCAGGTGAGATGTCTGTTACAGTTCTGCTATTTCCGCAGGTGTTCCGGCGTTGCCGAACAGGCCCGGATGGAATGTTTGAAAGGTCCTCAAGAAGTTTGAGACGTGCATCATAAATTACATAACGTTCGATATGCCTGTGGAGAGACTTTGTCCGTTCCTGCGGAACGCGCGTGGTGGAACCGGATGTTTGTAGCCTGATGCCGGTCTCCCGTATGTCTGTTAACCTGGATTCGACGGCTGCGTTATATCCTTACAAGGCCGGCATCCGGTACTGGGGTTATACTCAGGGTGGTCGGTGTCTCGGCGGGGTGTCCTGCGAGGTAATCCGGTGACGGCGAGCCCCCGTCGTTGCGAATGCGCCGTGCCCGTCGGGCCGTATCGGAGAGATTCCGCGTTATCGTATCACAAAGAGGTTATATATCATGAACAAAAGCACCAGTTGGACAAACCGTTTGTGCTGCATCGGTCTGGTGGCGAGCATGCTCGTGGTGGCCGGTGCCGGGCCGGTTTTTGCCGGTCCGCCGGTCCAGTACAAGGACCGCGGCGGTGATCGCCGGGATTACCGTGACGACCGCCATGATAAACGTGGCGACCGCCGGGATGCGCGCGACGACCGCGGGGATAGACGTGGCGACCGCCGGGATGCGCGCGACGACCGCGGGGATAGACGTGGCGATCGCCGGGATGCGCGCGACGACCGCGGTGATAGACGTGGCGATCGCCGGGATGCGCGTGACGGCCGCGGGGATAGACGTGACGACCGCCGGGTTCGGGTTGTGCCCAGGGATTACCGCCATGAACGCAGGGAGCCAGTGTTCGATCCCAGGGTCCTGGAGCGACGCTCCTCGCCCGCGTATCGCTATAGTCCCCGTGAGCACCGCCGAGGACCGGAGTATAACTACCGTGGCAAGCTGCACACGGCGCCGCGCGAGCGGGTGCGCCGGTATCGTGATGTTGTGATCGTGCGCCCATTCGGCCACTGGTACCCGGGTTATGCGCACTATCGTCGCGACGATGACGCCTACAAGTGGCTGGCCTTTACCGCGATAACGCTCGGCTTACTGGATTATCTGAACGAGGCGCAGCAGCGCGAGCACGAGGCGGCGCAGATTGCCGCGACCACGGCGCCGGTTGGCGAACGGATTATTTGGGATGAAGGCGATGCCAATGGTTACGTCGTCGCCACGCGGGAGGGCACCACTGCATCCGGACGCTATTGCCGCGAGTTCCAGCAGGAAGTGTCGATCGGCGGCAGGGCCGAGCAGGCTTACGGTACCGCATGCCGCAACCCTGATGGCTCCTGGGAAGTGGTATCCGTCGATAACGAGTGAGGGTAATTGCCTGCGGAAAGGTTGCCCGGTGGCGCGTCGGATGTCCTGACGGCCGTGAATTTGAACCCGGTCACCGGTCCCGGCCCGGATGCCCGGATCGCTGGACAGCATGACCCCGGCCACGGCCGGGTTCATGCTGTGAAAGGAAGACGTCATTGCGTTCGACGTTCACCGGCAGGGAACTGTTCACGGGAGCGCACTGGTCGGAATTCGCCGTGGCCGTGTTGACGATGCCGGTGTCCGTGGCCTGTGCGCTGCAAGTTGCCGTGCAACCGGGTGTGGTACCGGGTGCAAGAGCTGCGAGGGGAAACGGGGCGCCGCAATCGATTGCGCCCAGGCCCGGCAGCGGGTCGTTGACAGTCAGATCGGTGAGTGTGACGTTGCCGGCGTTGCTCATACTCAGCAGGTAGATCAGCGTATCACCGACGACCACCGTACCAGAAGCGTCCCTATCTGCATTACCATCCAGCGTCTTCAGCAGGGCCAGCACAGGGACATTCTGCAGCGTCAGTTTCCGCGTGACGCCGGTGGGGGCGGGCGGCGGCGATTATGTCGGTTTCGCCCATGAGCAGCAGCTTGTCGTCCAGGCCCGGGTCATCGTCCTCGCACACCAGCGCCAGGGTGTAGGTACCTGGGTTGATCAGACCGGTGTCGTAGATATAGTCTTTATAGACAGCATCATACTGTACGGGCATCTCCAGAAGCGGGCGGTCGGCCGGTGGGCAGATGCCGATGTCCGGGTCGAGGCAGATGTCATCGGGTACGACGCTGGTTGCGTCCCCGGCATAAATGTATACCCAGCAGGCGTCCGGGGTGGCCGGGTTGAACGGCTCGGAGCGCTGGTCGGTAACCGGGCCATGAATAAACGTGCTGGCCAGCTGGGTATCGAGGATGCGCAGTGTCGGTCTCAGGATGTAGTCGAAGTCCGCTCGCGGCTGGTTCGGCCTCGTCAGGGTCAGCGACCGGCGCAGGTCAAAGTTGATGATGAAGTCGATCCAGCCGGTGGTATCAATGGTGAAAAGGCGGTTCAGTTTGAAGCCGCTCTGGGTACGGCCCGGGCATTTGACGAGGTAGTTGCCGCCGGTGGTTTCGGCGACGTAGGTATGCGCGGGATCGATCACGAGACCTACCCCGCTGTAGTCGCCGGCATCCAGCGCGATATTACCCAGCTGTCTCGTCTTGCCGCCGGCCAACTGCACGATGACCTGGGTAAAGCGCACCCAGAATTCAGCAATGTCTGACGGCTTGACCGTCGCATCGGTGTTGCTCAACGACAGGCCGCCACTCGAAGCGCTTCCGCCACCGCCTCAAGCCGTCAGCATGACGACCGGCACAGCGCCGGCAGCGCGGGTTGCCGATGCCGCACGCCTCGGCTCCTGGCGCGCCAGAGTTATGACGCAGAAGATACTCACACGAAGCACCCCGGCGTAATGGGGGAAAATTATTCTTTAAATACATACGGTAATAATTTTCTGCCTGGGACTTTAGTGCAATTGTTTTCCTGCCGGCCTGATCTATGATGGAATAACCCCGTAAACCGGGGACAGCGTATCGCCTCACGGTTTCTGCATGTCATTCAGA
>Ga0210144_1000051_pt1 | contig 64545 bp, 66 predicted proteins | sample Muzzi_PWA_D2_FD_185532 | JGI IMG/M metagenome (GOLD analysis project Ga0210144, IMG submission 185532) | Wetland microbial communities from San Francisco Bay, California, USA, that impact long-term carbon sequestration - Muzzi_PWA_D2 (SPAdes) | ecosystem: Environmental > Aquatic > Marine >...
CGGGTAGGTGCCGGACGATTCGGTCTTGCGGTCGAGGTCGAACGCGAACACGTCCTTGCCCTTGCTCAGTTCCTTGTCTTCGGGTGACTCCTCGAGGATCTTCGCAGCCGCTTCGGCGGTCGGGCCGACGTATTCGCTGCCGACCTTGATCTTCGCGATTCCCAGTTCGCCGGCCTGGCTCGCGTCTGCGTAGCCGATCGCGCCTTCGCCGGCGTTGACAGCTTCGACCACGCCGGAGGTGCCCTGCGCGGCCTCGCCGCCCTTCACCGGCCAGTCGCCGCTGACTTCATGGGTCCAGACTTCGGGGGCGGCCTGGGAAAGGTAGTCGGTGAAGTTTTCCGTCGTGCCCGACTTGTCGGAGCGGTTGACCGGCGTGATCCGGGTGCTGGGCAGTTCGACGCCGGGATTGTCCGCAGCGATCGCCGCGTCGTCCCAGCTGGTGACTTCCTGGTTGAAGATCTTCGCCAGCGTGTCCGGGGAGAGCTGCAGCGATTCGACCCCCGGCAGGTTGTAGGCGATCGCGATCGGCGAGATGTAATCGGGGATCTCGACCAGCTCGCCGGGCTTGCAGCGCTTCATCGCGCCTGCCAGCTCGCCTTCCTCTTCGGAAAGCGGAGTGTCGCTGCCGCCGTAGGCCGTGCCGCCGGCGATGAACTGTTCGCGACCGCCGCCCGAGCCGACCGGGTCGTAGGAGATCGTCACCCCCGAGTTTTCGTTCTCGAAGTTCGCGATCCAGGCTTCCTGGGCGGCCTGCTGGGCGCTGGAACCGGCACCGGCGACCTGCCCGGACAGTTCGCCGGACGAACTGCTGCTGCCGCAGGCCGCGGCGCCGACCGCGAGGACGGCCAGGGAGGCAGTGACTGCCAACCATCTTGAGGGACTCACACAGGCTCCTTTTCTCGTTTGGCGCGAATCCGGCCTCGAAGACCGTTCCCGGCCAGACTCTCAACGGCCCCCGTGCAGCTTGTTATCTGCCTGTATCCCGGATGTGAAAAGGGTGTGAACGAGCTGTAAACCGCTCAGGAGGGGGCGAGCCGCGCAGCGGCGGGATCGGCCGCGGGCTCGGACGGGGGCCGCCCGGCTGCCGACAGCCCGGCTGCCGGCAGCTCGCCCGCCGCGACCGGCTCGGGGTCGAAGCGGTAGCCGACGCCAAAGTGGGTGTGGATGTATCCCCAGCCCGGGGAGGCCTTCTCCAGCTTCTGGCGCAGCTTGCGGATGAAGACGTCGACCGAGCGGTCGCCGTGGGCCATCGCGTATCCCCAGACCCGCTGGTAGATCGCCTCGCGCTCCAGCACCTGGCCGCTGGCGTCAGCGAGCAGCTGAAGCAGCTCGAACTCGCGCCGGGTCAGGTCGAGGCTGACGCCCCCGACGAAGGCCTGGAAGCGATCCGAGCGGATCGCAAGCTCGCCGGCCAACACCGGGCCCGCTTCGGCCTGCGGGCGGGCGCGGCGGCGGCGGCGCGAGACCGCTTCGATCCGGGCGATCGCCTCTTCGGGGTGGCAGGGCTTGGCGATCCAGTCGTCGACCCCGAGGCGCAGCCCGCGCACCCGCTGGGCTACCGTCGAGCGAGCGGCGCAGACGATCACGCCCAGCTCGGGCAGCAAACCGCAGACCCGCTCCAGGTAGCCCCAGGCGTCGTCGCCGAGCACGGAGGGATCGACCAGCAGCGCGTTCAGCTTCATCGCCACCAGCTCCTCGGGCGGGATCGCGCCGGCCAGGGTGCGCTGCTGCCAGCCCGCTGCCTCGGTGCGCTTCGCCAGCACCGTGACGAAGCCGCTGTCGTCGTCGATTACCGCGAGCCTGATCGTCTGCTGTGCGTTCACGTTGCGCGGGCGCAGCATCGGATGACAGGTGCGCCTTGCCTGCGAGACGGCCGCATTGTATGCGGTGCCCCCGGCGGCGCGGACGGCCCGCCCGCCCCGGGCCGTTTGTACTTCGGGAGCACTTCGTCTCTCGATCCGGGATCAGAAGGTGGCGGGGCGGAGGCCGGTGGCAATGACCAGGAGCACGAACACGCCGACCGCGTAGCGGAAGTACACGAACGGGGCATACGACGAGGTGCGGACGAGGCGGAGGAGGAAGGCGATCGCCAGGTAGCCGGAGATGGCGGCGGCGAGGGTGCCGACGATCATCGGGCCCGCCACGCCGCTGGGCAGGCCTTCGTGCACGGCGCTGGCGCCCTTGTAGAGGGCGGCCCCGGCGACCACCGGGATCAGCATCAGGAAGGAGAAGCGGGCGGCGCTGTCGCGGTTGAGGCCGAGGTAGCGGGCGGCGGTGATCGTGATCCCGGAGCGCGAGGTCCCCGGGGCGAGGGCGAGGACCTGGGCGAGGCCGATGTACCAGCCGTCCCTGATTGTCGACCCCTCCAGCGAGCGGCGCTGCGGCAGCCGGTCCGCGTAGAGCAGCAGGGCGCCGAAGAAGATCAGCTGCAGGGCGACCATCCACGGCTCGCCCAGCGTGTCTTCGAAGAAGCTGGCGCCGATCCCGCCGGCGATCGCCGCCGGGATCGTCCCGACCGCGATCGCCACCGAGAGCCGCTGCACCTGCGTCTCGATCGCCCGCCGCCGCAGGACCTCGATGAAGCCGCGGATCAGGCCGACCACCTCATAGCGGAAGTAGGCGATCGCGGCGGCCAGCGTGCCGACGTGCAGCGCAACGTCGAAGGTCTTGTTGAAGTGCGGGTGATTGAGCAGGAAGGTGTAGTCCTGCAGCCAGGGAACGAGGATCAGGTGGCCCGAGGAGGAGATCGGCAGGAACTCGGTCAGCCCCTGGACGATCCCCAGCAGCAGCGCCTCTAGCTCGGACATCGGCGGTCGGTCATCGGCCGCGCATCCTATGAAAGCGGACAAAAACGGCCCCAGCCGCAGCGAAGATGCCTGCCAGGTTCGCTAGATTGCGCGACGTGAAGCCGCCGCCCCGCCCCGCCCGGATCGCCGCCGCGCTCTGCGCGACGCTGGCGGCGCTGCTGCTCGCGGTGCCGACCGCGTTGGCCGACAACGGGACCGGCCTGGCCGGGCCGACGACCGACAAGACGATCACCTTCTTCTGCTTCGGGGTGATCGGCTTCTTCGCGGTCCTGGTGATCGTCCTCTCGCTGATTCAGGGCAGGCTCGAGAAGCGCAAGGAACAGCGGCGATACGACCTCGAGCGGTACGGCTGACGGTCACTCCATCTCGAAGCCGCTGAGCAGGCGCTTCTCGGTCTCCCCCTCGATCTTCGCCGCGAGTTCCACCCGCCCCTCGAGGGGCGTGCCGCGGACCTTGGTGGCGAGCAGATCGTCGACCTGGAAGATCCCGGCCGAGTTGTTCAGCTCGATCTCGATCCGCACCGCCCGCTCGTCCCCCGCCTCGATCCGCACCTCGTCGATCGCCGCAGCGGAGATCGAGTGGATCCCCTCGTGTCCGGCCTCGAGCGGGATCCGGGTGCGGCCCTGGGCCATGTCGAGCGCGTCGGCGACCCGCACCACGCCCGCCTCCAGCGTGTAGGGCTCACCGCGACGGCGGTGGCCGATGATCGCGTGGAGGATCTCCGAGGCGATGATCGTCCGCTTCGGCTCGCGGTAGGAGCCGGCGAGCAGCCGCTCCAGGGCACCGCTTGCGAGGAAGAGGCTGTAGGCCTCGTGGTCGGCGCGGTGGATCGACATGCCGACGTCGTGCAGCAGCGCACCGCCGGCGACCACCACCTCGGCGTCGCGCGCCGACATCCCGTGATCGGCGACGACCGACGGCTCGACCCCGGCCTTGACCAGCAGCCGCTGCAGGCGCAGGGCGACGTTGAGGACGATCTGCGTGTGCACCCAGGAGTGGTCGGACATCCCCAGCCGCTCGGAGTTGACCTGCGCCATGTACCACCAGGCGCGCACCTGGTCGTCCTCGTTGACCACCGAGAGGAATTCCTCCAGCTTCCGATTCCCTCTGGTCGGAGCTCTTACCCGTGCTTCAGCTATCGCCTCTTTGGGCGGCTTGCGCTTCGGGCCGTGGGAATCGGGTGCGGGAACTGCCTCGTCTGCCACGCGCGCATCGTAGGGGAGGGGCACCCGGCCCTCCCCTACGGACTCAGCCGCAGACGGGCCAGGGGCTGGAGCCCGCCCTCGCGTAGAGCAGGGCGGCGCGGTAGTCCTGCTCTGCCTCCGACGCTGCAGCAGGGTCGCCGGAGCCGCCGACCGAGGCCCAGGTGCCGTAGTCGAACTGGTACTTGCCGCGGTAGGCGCCGTCGGCGGAGACGGCGGTCGGGTCGCCACCCGACTCGCAGGCGCCGATCGCGTCGAGGGTCGCCTGCGAGACGCCGCCCGGTAGGGCGGCGAAGGCTTCGCGGCGATGCGCGGCGAGGCGAGCGCGGCGAGCGGCGCGGATGCGGTGGACGCCGACCCGGATCGCGCGGTGGAAGCGCTCGACCGGCCGGTTCAGCGGCGCCAGCTCGGCCGGCACGGCATCGGCGATGCCGACCCGGGCGCCCCCGCCGCCGGCCCCGGACGAGGCGAGAGCCGCGGCCGGGGCCGCGAGCGCGATCGAGAGGACAAGGACGGAATATGTGCGTTTTGTGAGCAAGCGCGGAACCGTGGCGGGGTTCCGGCCGTCCGTGTGTGAGCGGCATCACGCGCCCTTGCATTCGCGTGCGAACCGGCACGAAGTCGGGCACGGACCATCCCGGCGCAGCACCCCTGCATCGAACCGTGCAGAGAAAAACGGACGAGGAACGCGGGGGATTGCGGATGCCCGGCGATGCTCCCGGTGCTGTAGTCGCACCCGCATGGACTCCCAACCCAACGATCGAACTGGAGGCCGAAGATGAGAACCCAGATGCGCGGACTGGCGGGAGCGGCGGCGACCGAAACGACGACCGCCGCGAGCGGCGGCAAGGGCGCGACCCTCGAAATCAAGATGGGGGACTTCTATTTCGCCCCGAAAAACGCCACCGCGAAGGCGGGACCGACGACGATCGAAGCCCCGAACGAGGGCTCGGTCGAGCACGAGCTGGTGCTGTTCAAGACGAACATGAACCCGGCCAAGCTGCCGACCGAAGCCGACGGCTCGGTCGACGAGGAGAAGCTCGACGAAGTAGCCGAGGAGGAGGGCGAGATCGCCGACGTCGAGCCCGGCGAAACCAAGTCGGAAAAGTTCGACCTGACCCCCGGCAAGTACGTGATGTTCTGCAACCTGCCGGGCCACTACGCGCAGGGCATGTACGGGACGCTGACCGTCACGAAGTAGCGGCCCGTCCGCCGATCGGCGGGTGCGGTCGACTTTTGAGTCGCATAGCGCGCCGAACGTCGACCGCACTCGTCAGTCGGTGAGGGCGCGCAGGGCGTTGAGGATCACGGCCACGTCGATGCCCTCCTGCAGCAGGGCGCCGGCGAGCGGCTCGATGTAGCCGACCGCGGCGAAGACCATCGCGATCCCGCTGAGGCCGATCCCGAAGACGACGCTCTGGCGAGCGATGCCGAGGGCGCGGCGGCCGATCGAGACGGCCGCGGCGACGCGGTCGATGCGGTCGACGGTGATCACCGCGTCCGCGGTCTCCGATGAGACGGTCGCCCCGGGGCCGCTCATCGCAATGCCGACGTCGGCGATCGCCAGGGCCGGGGCGTCGTTGACGCCGTCGCCGACCATCACCACCGGCGCCAGCTCGGGATCGGCCCGCATCTCGCGGACGACCTCCAGCTTGTCCTCGGGGCTCTGCTCGGAGTAGACGGCGTCGAGCCCGGTTTCGGCGCCGATCCGCTCGGCCACCGAGCGGCGGTCGCCGGTCACCATAGCCACCCGGCGCACCCCCGCGGACCGCAGCTCGCCGCTCAGCTCGCGGGCGTCGTCGCGGAGCCGGTCGGCCATCGTCACCACGGCGACCAGCCGGCCGTCGATTCCGATCAGGACCTTGGCCAAGCCGGCGGCGACGTCGCCGCCCCCGCCGATCGCCGCCGCCTCGCCGTCGTAGCCCCGCGAGCGCAGCCATACCGCGCTGCCGACCGCCACCCGGCGGCCGTCGACCGTCCCCTCCATCCCCTGCCCCGGCTCCTCCACCGCACCGGACGGCTCGGCCAGCTCCAGGCCGCGTCGCTCGGCCTCGTGGACCAGCGCCTCGGCGAGGACATGGGTCGAGAGCTGGTCGACCGAGGCGGCGAGCCGCAGCACCTCCTCCCCACCGTCGCCGTCCAGCGAGGCGACCTCGCGCACCGCCGGCGTGCCGAGGGTCATCGTGCCGGTCTTATCGAGCAGCACGGCGCGCGCCTCGCCGAGCCGCTCGATCGCGGCGCCGCCCTTGACGATCACCCCGGAACGGGCGGCGCGCGAGACGCCGGAGACGATCGCGATCGGCGCCGCGAGAATCAGCGGGCAGGGCGTCGCCACGACCAGCACCGCGACGGCGCGGACCGGGTCGCCGCTCACCGCCCAGGCCGCCGCGGCGAGGGCCAGCGTGAGCGGCAGGAAGAAGGCCGCGTAGCGGTCGGCAAGGCGGACGAAGGGGGCGCGCTGCGTCTCGGCGGCGCGGACCAGCCGCACGATGTTGGCGTAGGCGCTTTCTGAGGCGAGCTTGGTCGCCTTCAGCTCGAAGGCGTCGCCGGCGTTGGCCGCGCCGCTTCGGACGATCGCCCCACGGGCGTGGGCGACCGGCAGCGGCTCCCCGGTCAGAGCCGACTCGTCGATCACCGCCTCGGGGCTGCGAACCGCGCCGTCGACCGGGACCAGCTCGCCTGCCCGCACCAGCACCGTGTCGCCCACCCCCAGCTCGCCGACCGGGACCTCCTCCCAGCCACCCGCGGCGCGGCGGTGGGCGATCGTCGGCATCCGCGCCAGCAGGGAGGTCAGCTCGCGCCGGGCGCGGCGCGAGGCCGACGCCTCCAGAGCGTTGCCGCCGGAGAGCATCAGCGCGATCACGGCGCCCGCCAGGTACTGGCCGACCGCCAGCGCCCCGGCCATCGCGATGAGCGCGATCGCGTCGACCCCGACCCGTCCGGAGGCGAGGGTGCGGACAATCGAGACGGAGAGAGGGACCAGCATCGTCGCGACGGTCGCCGCCCAGACCGCGTCGCCCGCCGTCGGCGCGCCGGCGATGTGCAGCGCCCCGCCGACGACGATAAGGGTCAGCGTGGCGAGCGGCAGCAGGCGGGTGCGCAGTTCGGGGCTAGGCATCGCGCAGCCTCACGAAGGCGAGCCGCGCCGCGCCGACCGCGATTGCGCAGGCGCAGATCAGCGCCAGGTCGGGCCGGTCGGAGCGGGCCAGGTGGTAGAGCAGCCCGACCGCCGCCGCCAGGCAAACCGCCCCGCCGAGGTAGGCGAGGCGGCGGTCCCAGCCGGGCGCCGCGGTGTGGCGTGCGTGAAGCAGGTTGACCAGGGCGAAGACCAGCAGGAAGGTGAGCGAGCCGAAGGCGACCACGGCGACGATTCCGGGCAGCAGCGAGAAGGCCGCGCCGAGCAGGGCGATCGAGACGATCGCGGCGACCGGCAGGCCGCGCCGCTCCCGCCCCAGGGTCGCGGGAAGCTCGCCGGCGAGGCTGACGTCGCGGATCAGGCGGGCGGTCGAGAAGAGGGTCGCGTTGATCGCCGAGCCGGTCGAGAACAGCGCCGCGACGGTCGCCGCCCAGAGGCCGAAGCCCCCCAGCGCCTGCTTGCCGACCAGCGCGAAGGCGACCTCCTTCTGCTCGGCGAGCAGCCGGTCGGAGACCAGCATCTGCGAGGCGAGGGTGACCGCGATGTAGACCAGCGCCACCAGGGCGACCGAGATGTAGAGGGCGCGGGGCAGGGTGCGCGGCGGGTCGTCGAGGTCGTCGTAGTCGTAGGGCAGCAGCTCGAAGCCCTCGTAGGCAACGAAGATCAGCGCCGCACCGAGCAGGACGCCGAGCAGGCCGCGGTCGTCGAGCGGGGCGAGCCGTTCGGCGGTGAGCATACCGAGGCCGACCAGGGCGATTCCGCCGAGCACCAGCAGCTTCACGGCGACGACCAGATCCTCGGCCAGGCCCGACGCGGTGACGCCGCGCAGGTTGACGGCGAGGAAGGCGACGAGGACCGCGACGCCGGCCAGTCGGGCAACCGCGACGGGCGCCCCCAGCGCGTGGGCAAGGTAGTGGCCGAAGGTGAAGGCGTAGACCGCGAGCGCGAAGACGTAGCCGGCGACCAGCAGCCAGGCCACCCAGGCGGCAGCCGCCTCGTGGCCCTCCTCGCGCAGGTAGGCGAACGGCCCGCCGGAGTGGCCCGAGCGCAGGGCGAGGCGGGCGTAGGCGCGGGCGGTGAGCATCGCAATCGCGCCGCCGAGCAGGAACGCCGCGAACGCGAGGTGCCCGGCGAGGTCGATGGTGACGCCGAGCACGCTGAAGATGCCGCCGCCGATCATCCCCCCGATCGCCATCGCGCAGGCCTCGCGCAGGCCGAGCCGCTCGCCGCGGCGGCGGCGGGCGTGGGCGCGCGGGTGATAGGGCGGGCGGGCGCCTGCGAGGGTGGTGCGCGGGCTGCGGTTCATGGCATCAACCGCAATCATCCCCGCATCGCCGGCCATTCCCACTCCACCTCCCGCCTGCTGCTCGCCTGCCCGGACAGGCCGGGCCTGATCGCCGCGGTCAGCGGCTTCCTCGCCGAGGCGGGCCTCAACATCGTCGATGCCGACCAGCACTCGAGCGACGAGGGCCGCTTCTTCATGCGGATGGCCTTCGATCAGGCGCCCGAGGGGGAGCGGGAGGCGCTCTACCGCCGCTTCGCGCACGAGCTGGCGGAACCGCTCCGGATGGAGCATCGCTTCGCCGAGTCGAACGAGCCGAAGCGGGTGGGGGTCATGGTCTCGCGCGAGGACCACTGCCTCTCCGACCTGCTCTGGCGGTGGCGCAGCGGCGAGCTGGGCTGCGAGCTGGTGGCCGTCGTCTCCAACCATCCCGACCACGCCGACCAGGTCGCTTCGCTCGGCCTCCCCTACCACCACGTGCCGATCGAGGACGGCGACCGGGAGGCGGCTGAGGCGCGGGTACTGGAGCTGCTCGGCGGCCAGGTCGACCTGCTCGTCCTCGCCCGCTACATGCAAGTCCTCTCGGCCGGCTTCCTGGAGCGGCTGGGCGCGCCCGCGATCAACATCCACCACAGCTTCCTGCCCGCCTTCGTCGGCTCCGACCCCTACGCGCGCGCCCACGAGCGCGGCGTCAAGCTGATCGGCGCCACCGCCCACTACGTAACCGAGGAGCTGGACGCGGGGCCGATCATCGACCAGGGGGTGACCAGGGTCAGCCACCGTGACGAGATCGGCGACCTGATGCGGATCGGGCGCGACGTCGAGCGGCTCGTCCTCGCCCGCGCGGTGAAGGCCCACCTCGACGACCGGGTGCTGCTGGACGGCTCTCGCACGATCGTCTTCTGAACCTCCTGGCTGGGCAGCCAGTCGATGTCCTATTGTGCATTTGGCGATGGAGCAGGCAACGATCCCACGCCCGGTTCCGAGCGCGGCCGCACGCGGCCTGCCGCCCGGCCCGAGGGGGCCGGGGATCGTCGAGGGGGTGCGCTACGCGCGCGACCCGCACGGCTTCCTCGACCGCCTGCGGCGACGCTACGGCGACGTCTTCAAGATCTCCTTCCCGATCGTCGGCCGCATCGTCTACGTCGCCGACCCGGCCCTGGTCAAAGAGGTGTTCACCGGCGCGCCGGACCAGATGCACGCGGGCGAGGCCAACGCGACCGTGCTGGAACCGGCGCTGGGGCCGAACTCGGTTCTCACGCTCGACGAGGCACCCCACCTGCGCCAGCGCAAGCTGCTGCTGCCGCCGTTCCACGGCGAGCAGATCGGCCGCTACGGCGAGCTGATCGGCGAGATAACGAAGAGGGAGATGGAGAGCTGGCCGGTCGGCGAGCCCTTCGCGCTGCGGCCGCACGCGCAGCGGATCACCCTGGCGGTGATCCTGCGCGCCGTTTTCGGGGTCGAAGACGAGGCCCGCTTCGAGCGCGCCGAGCGGTTGATCGATGTCTTCACCAGGCGGGTTAATCTGGTCACCCACCTCCCCTTCCTGCAGCGCGACCTCGGCCGCTGGAGCCCCTGGGGCCGCTTCCTGCGTGCCCGCGCGGACCTCGACGCCTTCATCTACGAGGAGATCGCGCTGCGTCGCTCCGAACGCGCCGGCGGGGCAGACGGCGCCGGGGACGTGCTCTCCCTGCTGCTCGGTGCCCGCGACGAGGATGGCGAGCCGATGAGCGACGAGGAGCTGCGCGACGAGCTGGTCACGGTCGTCGCCGCCGGGCACGAGACCACCGCGACCGGGCTGGCATGGGCGATGGAGCGGCTGCTGCGCAACCCCCGCGTCCTGGAGCGGCTGCGCGACTCGCTCGCCGCCGGCGAGGACGACTACCTGGAGGCGACGATCAAGGAGACGCTGCGGGCGCGGCCGGTGATCGTCGACGTGGCGCGCAAGCTGACCCGGCCGCTGCGGATCGACGGCTACGAGCTGCCGGCCGGGACCTTCCTGTTCCCGGCGGTGGCGGCGCTCCACTACCGTGAGGACCTCTTCCCCGAGCCGCACGAGTTCCGCCCCGAGCGCTTCCTCGAGGGAAGGGCGGACAACTACGCCTGGATCCCGTTCGGCGGCGGCGTGCGCCGCTGCATCGGCGCCTCCTTCGCCGAATACGAGATGAAGATCGTCCTCCGCGCCTTCCTCGAGCGGGCCGAGCTGAGCGCCGCCGAGCCGCAGCCCGAGCGGGCGAAGATCCGCAACATCACCGTGGTCCCGGCGAAGGGCTGCCGGGTCAGGCTCGATCGGCCGCTGAGCTGACCTCGCCCTCGGCCGCTTCCCACTGTTCGTAGAGTTCGGCCACCGCCCGCCTGGCGGCTGCGTGGCGCTCGCTCGCCCGCTCGGCTCGCCCGGGGCTCGACCAGGCTTCCGGATCCGACAGCTCCTCCTCCAGCTCGAGCAGCTCGGCCTCCGCCTGCTCGATCCGCTCGGCGAGGCGGCCCGCTTTGCGCGTCGCCTTCTTCGCCGCCCGGCCGGCGTCGCGGGCGTTCGCCGGGCGGGCCGGCTTGGCGGCCTGCGCCGCCGCTTCGCGTTCGTCGCGCTCGCGCTGGTAGGCGGCCCAACCGGTCGGGTGGCTGCGCAGCTCGCTGCCCTCGCAGGCCAGGGTGCGCGTGCCGACCGCCTCCAGCAGGGCGCGGTCGTGAGAGACGAGGACCACGGCCCCCTCGAAGGCGAGCAGCGCGTCCTCGAGCGCCTCACGGCTCTCGATGTCGAGGTGGTTGGTCGGCTCGTCGAGGATCAGCACGTTGGCGCCGGAGGCGACCAGGATCGCCAGCGAGAGGCGCCGCTGCTCGCCGCCGGAGATCTCGCTCAGCCGCTTCTCGGCGTCGCTGCCGGAGAAGAGGAAGCTGCCGAGCAGGTCGCGCGCCTTCTGGCCGCTGAGGCCGGTCTCGCGCTGCGCCGCGTCGAGCACCGTCCCCTCCCCGGCCGCCGTGTCGGCGTGCTGGGAGAGGTAGCCGAGCTTGACGTTGTGGCCGCGCCGCACCGAGCCGGCGGCCGGCTCGCGCCGCCCGGCCAGGGTCTCGATCAGGGTCGTCTTGCCGGCGCCGTTGGGGCCGACCAGGACGACGTGCTCGCCGCGCACGACTTCGAGCCCGGCGTCGTCGAGCAGGGTGCGGCCCGGCACCTCGATCCTCGCTCCTACCAGTTTCAGCACGACCCGGCCGGGCCGCTCCGGCGCGGCGAAAGAGAAGCGCAGGTTGCGGCGCTCGCGCTGTTCGGCCTCGACCCCCTCGCGCTTCACCTTCTCGATCCGCTTCAGCCGCGACTGCGCCTGGCGCGCCTTGGTCGCCTTGTAGCGAAAGCGCTCGACGAAACGCTCCATGCGGGCGATCTCCGTCTCCTGGCGCTCGATCGCCTTGCCGCGGGCGATCTCCCGCGCCGCCTGCTCCTTGCGCCAGGCGTGCCAGGGCCCGGCGAAGAAGCGCGCCCGCTTCGCCTCCAGCTCCAGCACCGAGGTGCCGACCGCCTCGAGGAACCAGCGGTCGTGGGCGACGAGGACGACCGCCGCGTCGAGCTCGACCAGGTAGCGCTCCAGCCACTCCAGCGAGGGGATGTCGAGGTGGTTGGTCGGCTCGTCGAGCAGCAGCATGTCGGGGCGGGCGGCCAGCGCCCGGGCCAGCGAGGCGCGGGTCAGCTCGCCGCCGGAGAAGGTGGAGAGCGGTCGCGCTGCCTCCTCGCCGTCGAAGCCGAGGCCGCGCAGCACGGCAAGCACGCCCTCGCGCCAGCGGTAGCCGCCGCCGTGCTCGAGCCGCTGCTGGGCGGCGGCGTAGGCGCTCAGCGTCCCCTCGTCGGTCTCGCCGCCCGCCATCGCCGCCTCGAGCTGCTCCAGCTCGGCCTCGGTCTCGATCATCTCGGAGCGGCCGGAGAAGACGTACTCGCCCAGCGAGACCTCTGCGCCCCGGGGCGGGCGCTGGTCGTGCAGGGCGACCCGGGCGCCGCGCTGCACGACGAGGCTGCCGGCGTCGGGCGACAGCTCCCCGGCCAGCAGCCGCAGCAGGGTCGACTTGCCGGCCCCGTTGCGGCCCGAGAGGGTCATCCGCTCGCGCGGCTCGAGCTTGAAGGAGACGCCGGCGAACAGCAGCTCGCCGCCCATGTGGACATCGAGGCTGGTTGCGGTCGCGATCGCCATCACGCCGAGGATGACGCACCCAGCTGAGCGCCGACTGGTCGTTCTACCCACGCATACGGTGGTAAATCGTTCGGTCGACGTTCAGAGGACGACGGTGAGGATGCCGCGCCCGATCAGCAGGACGCCGGCGGCCGCAGCGCCGCGGACGGCCCAGACGCGGCCGCGGCGACCGAGCGCGGTCCGGAACCGCGACACTGCATCGGGCGTCCACTGCGGCGCGATCGCGTAGCCGAGCAGGGGGAGCTCCAGCAGCGCCAGCATGATCACGTTGAAGGCGAGGACGACGGCAACCGTCGCGGCGGCCGACAGATCCTGATCGGCGATCCGGTTGAGGCCGGTTATGTAGGAGGCACCGGGCAGGGTCAGGACCACGCCGACCGCGAACGTGGCGCGGGCCGAGCCCCGGTCGAGAAACTGCTGCCATCGCGGCGGACCCTTTTCCCTTTCCGCCTTGCGAGCCCGGCGCCGCTCGGCCAGGCGCCGGTCCCGGCCGCTGCCGAGCACGAAGGCGACCAGCAGGGCTAGGCCCCCGAGCGCGAAGTCGGCCGCCGGGCTGAGCTGGTTCTGCGTGGTGCCGACCAGGCTCGAGTCCTGCAGGGTGAAGACGATCACCAGGCCGAGCGTGATGCTGGTCAGCGCCGCGCCGAGCAGGTAGCCGAGCAGCAATCTCTCCGGGCGGGGCAACAGCAGCATTACCGTCGTAGCGGCAAGCAGAGTCGGGTTGAGGGCGGCAAGGAGCGCGAAGATGAATACACCGCCCACGGCGCGAGCCTACCGGGACGTGACGTCGCCAAGTGGCCTATATGGGCACCGAATCGCCGGCACGCCCCCTGGGTAAGCTGGCGTGGTGGACCGCGAGGAGCTGCAATCGACCCAGGCCCCGCTCAAGGAGCGCTACGCGGAGGAGCCGGAGGCGGCCGTGGTGACGCTGAGCGCCAGCGGCAGCCTCGGCGAGGGCGTCTCCTGCTCGGTCGACACCGGACGCGCCCTGGCCGAGGCCGGTCTGCACCCGGCCTCCGGCGGCGACGGCACGCAGCTCTGCTCGGGCGACATGCTGCTCGAGGCGCTGGTCGCCTGCGCCGGGGTGACGCTGCGAGCGGTGGCCACCTCGCTGGGGGTCGCGGTCGAGTCCGGCACGGTCCGCGCCGAGGGCGAGCTCGACTTCCGCGGCACGCTGGCGGTCGATCGCGACGCCCCGGTGGGCTTCCGCTCGATCCGCCTCGGCTTCGATCTCGACACCGGCGCGAGCCCCGAGGAGCTGGACACCCTGCTGAAGCTGACCGAGCGCTACTGCGTCGTCTTCCAGACCCTCAGCAGCCCGCCCGAGCTGGCGGCGAGCGTCGCGACGGACTCCTAACGCCGTGCGGCCCGCTACCCCGGGCCACCGGCGAGCGCCGCGGCGGCAAGGCCCGCGGCATTCACCGAGCCCCAGCCCGAGGCGCGGTCGTAGCCCGGGAATGCCTTGCAGCAGGTTTTCCAGAAGACGCTGTTCGATCCGCTGACGATGTCGCGCAGGGCGCCCCCGCCGCCGCTGCGGCCAAGCCGGTAGAGGAGCGGGTTGGCGAAGCCGAGCGGCGGCCGGCCGGCGGCGCGCAGCCGCTGGTCGACGAGGGCGACGATCCCGGCGAACAGCGGCCCGGCGTCGCTGGTGCCGTTGCCGGTGATGTACGGGTTGCCGCTCCCGGAGGCCACGCAGTTCGGGCTCGTCGCGCTGGGCTGGGGGCAGTACTCCGCGATCCCCGGGAAGGGGTCGGCGAACAGCGCCACGTCGGGATATCCGCGCCGGTCGCCCCAGCGCCCGAGGCCGCGCTGGTAGGGAGGGCGCGGCAGGAGGCGGCTGAAGCCGCCGCCTCCCCCGAATGCGAACCCAAGCGACAAGTCGTTCCAGGGAACCTCGTCGACGATCCGGTTGTCCGCGTCGAGGGTGAGGGACGTGCCGCCGGCCGAGGTCAGCCAGGCCGAGTCGCCCGGGTACCAGCCGCGGTTCGGCCCGTCCGGGCAGAACGAGCCGTCGTCGCCGGACCCCGCCGCCACCGTCACCCCAACCGCGGCGGCGGCAGCGAGAACGTGCGCGGTGAGCCGCAGCTGGCGGCGCCCGACCGCCGTCTCGCATTCGCCCACGCTTGCCGAGAAGACGTCCGGAGGAGGCCCGTTGCGGGGGTCGAGGATCGCCGAGAAGTCGACCGGGAACAGGTTCGAGCCGTTCGAGTATACGGTCAGCGACTCGAGCCCGGGGGCCATCAGGGCTAGCATCTGCAGGTCGAGCGCCGCCTCGGGGGTGGTCGGGCCGGCGTTCCGCTGCCCGATCTTGACCAAGCGGGTGGGAGGCGGCCGGAACCCGAAGCAGCGGGCGTAGGCGCGCAGCTCGCGGAACCCGGTGCCGCCGGCGCCGTAGACCCCCGCGCGGACGCCGCGACCGTCGATGCCGGCCGCGTGGAGGGACGCCGCGCCGTAGGCCTGCTGGATCTGGTTGGGGGTGAAGGAGGGGCCCGCAACCGCGGACTTGGAGTAGGGGTAGCGGGCGTTCTGTCCGAGCGGGCAGCCGCTCGGGGTCCCGGTGCGAACGTTGGGTGGCGCCGTCGGCGCGCTCGTCCGCCGCGGGGCTCGCGAGGCGCGGGCGCCGGCCCGCCTTCCGGGCAGGAACTGGCCCGGGGCAGCCCGGGCGAGGAGGACCTCGTCGACCTCGCCCCGCAGCGGCCGTGGAGCCCGCGCACGATCGGAGCGGCTGCGGAAGAGGCGACTGGCACGACGGGCGGGAACGAGCGCCTCGACGAAGGAGCGCGTCACGTCGACCCGCCCCCTGATCCCGTGCCGGCGCAGGAAGCGGAGCACGCTGCGCGCCGTGGCGTCGCTCGCCCCGAAGCGGAGGCCGATCCGACGGGGGCGGAGGTAGCCGCCGTAGAGAGCCGAGTCGGGATCGGAGACCCGCAGCGCGAACCGTTCCAGCGCCGACTGGCGACGGTCGAGCCCAAGGACGACGTCGAGCCGCTTAGGGCCGCTGCGCTTTGCGGCCGACCGGGTCTGCGCGGGCCCCTTGCCGGGACTCCCCTGCGCCAACGCCGCCCCACCGGTGCAGATCGACGCGCTCAGCGTGAGCGCGATCGAGATGACGACGATCCTTCGAGCCATGCGGTGCCCTCCGTTCGCGAGTCGGAGAGAGTATCGACAGGCAAGGACCCTCCTTGAGCCGACCTGACGCCCGACTCGGCGCGTTAGGATCCCGGCCCGTGTGGCGGGAGATCAACGGCTGGCGGACCCGCGTGATGGATTTCGGCCGTGGAGAGAAAGTCCTCGTCACACACGGCGGATGGACCGGTAACTGGGAGCTCTGGGAGCAGCAAGCCGAAGCGCTGAGCCGCGAGGGATGGCGGGTCGTCGCCTACGACCACCGCGGATCGGGCTTCTGCGACGTCGACGAGAGAGACGTCTCGCTCGACGCCTTCGTGGCGGACCTGTTCGGCGTGCTCGACGAGCTCGGCATCGACCGCTGCGTGCTGGCGGGAGAGTCGATGGGTACGGCGGTCGCGCTGCTCGCCGCGCTGCGGGAACCGGACCGGTTCTCGGGTCTCGCCCTGGTTGCGGGCGGCGGCGTATGGCGCCGCGTCACCCTCATCCCGTTCTGGCTGGGGTTGCGGATCGCGTACCGGCTCACCCTGAGGGCGTTCGTCGCGTTGGCGATCCCCGAGCGGGACGTGCGCAGCTACATGCGCCGGTGGGGTCGGTCGATCCTCCGCCAGGCGTCACCCTCGGCCGCGCGCAAGCTGATCAGGACGATGGCGGGCGTTGACCTGCGGCCACAGCTGGCGACGGTTCGCGTTCCGACGCTGGTCGTCCACGGCACGCGCGATCCGATAGTGCTGCCACGGGATGGTCGTGCTCTCGCCGACGCCATCCCGGGGGCCGAGCTCGTCTGGCTGAGAGGAGCCGGGCACGTCCCGACGATGACCCGCCCGACCGAGGTCAGTGGGGCGATCGCCCGCCGCTTCGGCTGAACACGGACAGAGAACGGGCCACGTCAGTGGAGGCGGCCGGAATCGAACCGGCGTGCCTGGCCGTAGCGCGAAGGTCTCTACAGGCTTAGCCGGCGCTTGGTTCTCGGCTCCCGGGGTCCGCGCCGGCGGGCACTGCGGGAGACAGAGCCCCTTCGATTTCCCCCGGCGGGCGGGGCGATCCACCCGGGTGAGCCCGCAAATTGAAGCCGGTGCCCCTCTCCGCGGGCGGGAGAGGGCCGACTCTCACTCACTTAGCTCTAACTAAGCGGCGAGGGCGAACTCATGGTCCGCACGTATTGGTTGGTGCCGGTGTTTAGCGAGGCCTCCGGCCACCTCGGCCTGCAACCGTTCGCACGGACCGACCAGGTCGAAGCCTGTCGCCCCCGTGCTATGTGGCTTCCGATTGTACGCTGCCGGGGATGTCTGAGCGCGAGTTCGACGCGATCGTCCTGGGCGCCGGCCCGCCGGGCGAGGTCTGCGCCGGGCGATTGGCGGAAGCGGGATTGGCGGTGGCGATCGTCGAGCCCCACCTGGTCGGCGGCGAATGCTCCTACTACGCATGCATGCCCTCGAAGGCGCTGCTGCGGCCGGGCGAGCTGCTGGCCGAGGCACGGCGGGTGCCCGGTGTCGCCGCCGCGGTGACCGGAGACCTCGACCCGCAGGCGGTCCTCGACCGCCGCGACGAGGTGGTCCACGACCTCGACGACTCGGGGATGCTCCCCTGGCTGGAAGAACGCGGGATCGAGCTGTTCCGCGGCGAGGGGCGCCTGGACGGCGAGCGGCGCATCGTCGTCGGCGATCACCGGCTGACCGCCCGCCGGGCGGTCGTCGTGGCGACCGGCAGCGGTGCCGCGATACCGCCAATCGACGGGCTCGACTCGGTGCGGGCCTGGAACAACCGCGATGCGACGACCGCGAAGCGGATCCCGCCGAGCATGGCCGTCCTCGGCGGCGGCCCGGTCGGCTCGGAGCTTGCACAGGCATGGTCGACGCTGGGGACCGCGGTCACGCTGATCGAGGGCGAGGACCAGCTGCTGCCGCGCGAGGAGCCGTTCGCCGGCGAGCAGGTCGCCGTCTCGCTGCGCGATGCCTACGGGGTCGACGTACGGACTGGCGTCCTCGCCAGGCGGGTCGCCGCGGCCGGCAACGGCGCCGCCGTCGAGCTGAGCGACGGCGACCGGGTGGAGGCCGCGGAGATCCTCGTCGCGGTGGGGCGCAAACCCCGCACCTCCGGGATCGGCCTGGACTCGGTCGGGATAGAGCCGGGCGAGCACGGCTTCCTCAAGACGGACGACCGCCTGCGGGTCGGCGGCCGCGACTGGCTGTACGCCATCGGGGACGTGAACGGCAGGGCGCTCTTCACCCACATGGGCAAGTACCAGGCCTGGGTCGCCGCCGAGAACGCGCTCGGCCGCGACGCCGAAGCGATCGCCGAAGCGCTCGGCACCCCGCGCGTCACCTTCACCGACCCGCAGGTCGCCGCCATCGGCAAGACCCTCGCCCAGACGGAAGCGGCCGGCATCGACGCCAGGGCGGTCGACGTTGCGACCGACTGGACCGCCGGCGCCAGCTTCCAGGGCAAAAACACGGGCGGGACCTCGCGCCTCGTCGTCGATCGGGCGAACGAGACGATCGTCGGCGCGACCTTCACCGGCTTCGAGACCGCCGACTTCCTCCACGCGGCGACCGTCGCGGTGGTCGGCGAAATCCCCCTCCCCCGCCTTCGCCACGCGGTGGCCGCCTTCCCGACCCGCAGCGAGATCTGGCTCAAGCTGCTCGAGGCAGCCGGCCTGTAGAGAGCCGATCCCGGGTCGGCCTTATACCACCGAACGCCGCTTCAAGTCTTCGGCGAACTCCCGCGGCAGCCCCGGAATTTCGTCCAGTTCATCGATCGACTGGAAACGGCCGACCCGCTCGCGGTGGGCCAGCAGGCGGGTCGCCTGGGTGACCGAGAGGCCGTGCCCGCGCAGCTGCTCGAAGGTGACGTTGTTCAGTTCGATCATCTCGCCAGCCGGAGCGGCGGAAGCCGGCGGCTGCGGCGGCGCCGGGCCGGGCTGGGTCGGCGGAGCGCCAGTCGGCGGTTCGGGCGGCGGAGGAGGCGGCGCCGGCGGCTCGGGGGCAGGTGGCGGTGGTGGCGGCTGCGCGGCGGGCGGCTGCGCGGCGGGAGCTGGGGCACCGCCCCGCACCGACTCGAGCACCTCACGCTCTGTCGCTTCGGCGCGGCGCTCCGCCTCGCGGGCGCGCGCCTCGGCCTGCGCGACGCTCTGCTCGATCTCGCGCAGCCGCTCCCCCCGCTCCCCCTCCTCCGATTTCAATCTCGAGAGGCGCTCCGCCTCGGCGGCGCGCGCTTCCGCGGCCTTGGTCCGCTCCTCGATCTGCCGCAGGCGCTCCTGCGCCTCGGCCAGCGCGCGCTCCTGCTCTTCGCGCTCCTGCTGGAGGCGCTGTTCGGCGGTTTGCATGTCCGGCAGCGGCGCGGGCGGCGGCGTTGCGGGCGGCTGCGGCGCCGACACCGGCTCCATGCTCCGGGTCGCCTGGCCGGATTCGGCCCGCTCCCGCCGCTCGTCGGCTTCGCGCTGCATCTGCTCCGCTGCCGCGATCCGTCGGTCGGCCTCGGCGCGAATCCGCTCCTCCTCGCGCTGGATCTCCGCCACCTTGTCCTGGACGCGCCGTTCGGCGGCAGCCGGGTCGTAGTCGCCCGGGGGCGGAGCCGGCGGTTGAGGCGGAACGGCGCCAGCCTGCGGTGACCCGGTGGGCGGGGGCGGGGGCGGCTGGGGCGGTGACGACAGCGGCGGCTCGGGCGCGGGGGGAACCGGGGGCGGCTGCGGCGGCGGGGCCTGGGGAGGCGCTTGCTGGGCCTGGGGAGGCACTTGCTGGGCCTGGGGAGGCGCCTGCTGGGCCTGTGGCGCGTTGACGTCGACCTGGGCGCCCTGCTGCTCGAGCAGCGCCCGCTCCTGGGCGGCGCGCGCCGCGGCCAGCTCGCGCTCGGCCGTCGCCGCTTCCCGCTTCGCCTTGCGTCCCGAGCGACGTCCGCCGGCCGGCTTGCCGCGGCGTTCCGCTCGCTTCTTGGCTCGCGCTTCGCGGCGCTGCTTCGCTTCTTCCCGGCTCCGTTTGCGATGCTCGGCGCGCGCGGCTCGCTGCTCCTGGCGGGCTTGCTTGCGCTTCTCCCTGCCGCTCTGCGGCTGGCCGGGAGGCGGCGGAGGCGGCTTGCCGGCGCCGCCCGCCTTCTCCTTCTTTTCCTTGCTGCGGCGCTGCACGATGCTGATCGCCAGCAGCAGAAGGAGGATCGCGATTACCAGCCCGGCGACGAAGTACTGGATGTTGTCGCTGACGAACGAGGCGATCGGCATTGGAGAACTCGACGCTACCTCATTCTGCCCTTGAATTCGCGCTCGACCTCACGCCGCACGTCGCGATCCGCGATCTCCCGGCGCCGGTCGCGCCCCTCCTTGCCCCGCGCCAGCGCCAGCTCGACCTTGGCCCGCGATCCCTTGAAGTAAATCCGGGTCGGAATCAGCGTCAGGCCCCGCTCCGCCGTCTTGCCGACCAAGCGCTCTATCTCGCTCCGGTGCAGGAGCAGCTTTCGCGGTCGGTCCGGCTCGTGGTTCTCGCGGCTGGCCGGCTCGTAGGGCGGGATGTGGAGGTTGCGCAGCCAGACCTCGCCGCCGTCGACCACCGCGTAGGCGTCGGCCATCTGCGCCTTGCCGTTGCGCAGCGACTTCACCTCGGAGCCGCGCAGCACGATCCCCGCCTCGAGCTTCTCGACCAGCTCGAACCGGTGCCGGGCGCGCCGGTTGGTGGCGACGTCGCCGGAGGCCGGGGCGCGCTTCTTCTTGCCCTTCTTTGCCATCGCTCAGCTCTCCGCCAACTCCAGATCCACCCGCCCGCGCGCCGCCTCGACCCCCGTCACCCGGACGGACACCGGGTCGCCGAGCCGCAGCCTGCGCTTCGACTCTCCGCCGACCAGCGCGGTCTCGGTGGCGTTAAGCTCGAAGCGCTCGCCGCCCCCCAGCCGGCGGGCCGGCAGGAAGCCCTCGTAGACGTCGCCCAGCTCGCCGCCGAAGACGACGAAGGCGCCGGCCCGGATCAGCCCCGAAACCTCGCCCTCGAACCCGGCCTCGCCCTCCCGCTCCCCCAGCTCGCGCTTGAGCAGGAAGGCGGCGCAGATGTCGTCCGCGCGGCGCTCGATCCGCATCGACTCCCGCTCCCGCTCGGAGCAGTGCCAGGCAACCTCGCGCGCTTCGGCGGCGCTCGGCGCCGGCTCGCCCTCGCCGAGCGCGGCGAGCAGCGCCCGGTGGACCACCAGGTCCGGGTAGCGGCGGATCGGCGAGGTGAAGTGGCAGTAGGCGGCGCTGCCGAGCCCGGCGTGACCGCTGTTGCGCTCGCTGTAGCGGGCCTGCTTGAGGGAGCGGAGCACGAGCGATGTATACGCGTCGCGGCCGTGCCCGCGGCGCGCCGCCTCGCGCCTCACTAGGCGGCTCGCCTCGGCCGCCGCTTCGCCCGCCTGGCGCGGCGCCAGGCCGCCACGCAGCGGCGGCGTCGGGATCTCCAGGTCGTGCAGCTGTTCGACCAGCCGTTCGACCCGGGACGGATCGGGCTGGGCGTGGACGCGGTAGATCGCCGGCACCCGCTTGCGCTCCAGCAGCTGCGCCACCTGCTCGTTGGCGAGGATCATCAGCCGCTCGATCAGGCGGTGGGACTCGGTCTGCTCGACCCCGCGGGCGCCGCTCACCCCGCCGGCCGGGTCGAAGCGGAACTCGGGCTCGAACGACTCCACGTCGAGGCTGGTCGTGCCGCGCCGCTCGCCCAGCGCCGCCGCCGCCTCGCGGGCGGCCGCCAGCGGCTCGGCCACCGCCTCGGGGGGCGTGGCGCGCCCGGAGAAGACGACGTCGAGCTGGTCGTAGTCGAGCCGCGCGTCGGAGCGGATGCGACTGCGGTAGAAGCTGGCGGCGCCCGGCTCGCCGCCCGGCCCCAGCTCGATCTCCGCCGTCACCGCGAGCCGGTCCACCCCCGGCGCCAGGCTGCAGGCCTCCTCGCTGAGCGCGTGCGGCAACATCGGCTCGACCGTCCCCGGCGCGTAGGTGCTGTTGCCGCGCCGCCGCGCCTCGCGGTCGAGCGGCGAGCCGGGCGGCACGTGCGCGGCGACGTCGGCGATGTGGACCCAGAGCCGCACCGCGTCTCCCTCGCGCCGCGCCGAGACGGCGTCGTCGAAGTCGCGCGCCGTCGCCGGGTCGACCGTGAAGGTGGGCAGCTCGACCAGGTCGCGGCGCGACCCCGAGCGTTTCTCGGCGGCGGCGGCCGCCTTCCCCGCCTCGACCTCCAACGCGGCGCGAAATCCCCGCCACTCCAGCTCGTCGCGGAGGTGCGCTTCGACCGCCCCGCGGGCGGTCTTCGGCGCCGCCTTGCGGCGCCGCCGGCCGCGCGCCCGCTGCCGGTCGCGGTAGTGGCGCCAGTCGCGTTGGCTCACTGCGCCGACAGCACCCCGAAGGCCCGTTCGGCCGCCTCGTCCCGGCTCGTCCCCGGCAGGTCGCGGACCCGCACGTCGGGCTGGATGCCCCTGCCGGCCAGGTTGACGCCCCTCGGCGTGAAGTACTCGCCGACGGTCAGCTTCAGCGCGCCCCCGTTGGAGAGGCCGACCTCCTGCTGGAAGACGCCCTTGCCGTAGGAGCGCGTGCCGACCGTCTTCGCCCCGGCGTCGTCGGCCAGCGCCGCGGTGAGTATCTCCGCCGCCGAGGCCGTTTCGCGGTCGATCAGGACGACCAGCGGCAGCGACGGCAGGTTGCCGCCCTCGGTCTTGTAGACGGCGTCGCCCTGGCTGCGCGACTTGGTCGAGACGACGACTTCCCCCTTCGGCAGGAAGACGCTCGCGGTCAACACCGCCTCGTCGAGCAGGCCGCCGCCGTCCGCCCGCAGGTCGATCGCCAACCCCCGCGCGCCCCGCTTCTGCAGCCTGCGAACCGCCCTGCGCACCGCCCCGTGCACGCCCTCGGTGAAGGAGGCGATCCGCAGGTAGCCGAGCTTGCGGCCGCCGACGGTCTTCAGCCTGCTGCTGACGACCGGCACCGAGATCGTCGCGCGGGTCAGCTTCACCTGGCGCACCGTGCCCTTCGGCTTACGGCGCACGCCCACCGTCACCTCGGTCCCTTCCGGTCCCTTGATCCGCGCCGCCGCAGCTTCGGCGCTGAGGCCGGCGATCGAGCGACCGTCGACGGTGACGATCGTCTCGCCCACCTCGATCCCGGCCCGTTCGGCCGGTGACCGCTTGAAGACGCTCTGCACGCGAAGGCCCTCGCGGGCCCGCGTCACCCCGAGGCCGACCCCCGAGAAGCGCCCTTCGATCTCCTCGTTGAAGCGGACCAGCGCCGCCGGGGAGAAGTATTCCGTGAAGCGGTCGTGGTGGCGGCGGCGCAGGCCCTGCACCATGCCCTGCAGCGAGGAGTCGATCAGCTCGCCCTTGGAGGCCGGCCGGTAGTAGTCGTCTTCGATCAGCTCGGTCGCTTCGGCGACCAGTCCGCCCGCTTCGTCGACGAAGATGTCGCGCAGCACCGGGGGCATGCGGGCGGGATGGCCGCCGATCCACAGCCCCGCGGCGAGCATCGAGAGCAGCGCGGCCGCCAGGATCAAGGTCCGGCCGATCCTCATGCCGGCCTCGCCCAGAGAGCGCTCAAACCTTCAGGAAGCGGCGCAGGGTGACGCCGGAGCCGGCCGTGGAGACCAGCACCGAGGCGCCGAAGAGGATCGCGACCAGCGCCGGGAAGGAGAGCGTGGTGCTGTTCTGCGCGGCGAGGAAGCCGATGCTGTCGCTCAGCGGGTCGACGATGGTCAGCTTGCCCAGCCACAGGATCAGTATGGCCACCAGGCCGCCCGTGAAGCCGACCACCACCCCCTCGATCATGAACGGCCAGCGGATGAACCAGCGGGTGGCGCCGACCAAGCGCATCACCTCGACCTCGCGGCGGCGGGTGTAGATCGAGAGCCGGATCGTATTGCCGACCAGCATCAGCGAGGCGACGATCAGCAGCGCCGTGATCACAGTGAGGACGATCTTCAGCGCGCTCGTCACCCGCTCGATCTTCTTCGAGTCTTCCTGGCGGTTGAACTGGTCCTGCACGACCGGCGAGATCGGCCGCGGCTTGCCGTTCGGGCCGGGCGGCGTGATCGCCGCTTCGATCGAATCGAGGTTGCTCGCGTCGTCGGCCTTGACCGCGAAGTTGGCCGGCAGCGGGTTGGTGTGAAGCTGGGTGAGGAGTTCGCCGCTCTTTTCCTTGCCGAGGTCCTGCTTCAGTTCCTCCAGCGCCTCGGCCTTGGTGATCAGCTTCACCGACGCGACGTGGGGGATCGCCGCCAGCTTGCGCTCGAGCTGGTTGATTTCGGCCCGGGTCGCATCGTCGTAGATCGCCACGCGGGTTTCGAGGCTGTCGCGCACTTCGTTGCTCTTCGCCTGGGTGGTCTGGAAGACCGGGATCAGGACGCCGAGCAGGATCACGGTGACGACCGTGGTGACGATCGCCGCCATGCTCGGCGCACCGTTGCGCCGCAGCGCCCGGAACGCCTCCTGCATGAAGAAGAAGAGCCTCGACATCTTCAGATCAGCGAGTCGTGTCCGTTGGTCTGGCCCTCGGGGGCGACGCCCATCTCGGCCCGCATCCGCATCCCGAACTCGCTCGTCGACTCCTCGGTGTAGCCGCCGCTCACCTCGTCCCGGACGATGCGGCCCTCGTACAGCTCGATCACCCGGCGCCGCATGTTGTCGACCATCTCGCGGTCGTGGGTGACGACGACGACCGTGGTGCCGGTCTTGTTGATCCGGTAAAGCAGCTGCATGACGCCGATCGAGGTGACCGGATCGAGGTTGCCGCTCGGCTCGTCGGCCAGCAGCAGCGGCGGGTGGTTGACGAAGGCGCGGGCGACGGAGACGCGCTGCTGCTCGCCCCCGGAGAGCTCGTCAGGGTAGCTGTGCAACTTGGTCGAGAGGCCGACCAGGCGCAGCGTCTCCGGCACCTGGGTGCGGATCTCGGCGCGGCTTGCGCCGATCACCTGCAGCGCGTAGGCGACGTTGTCGTAGACGGTGCGGTCGGGGAGCAGCTTGAAGTCCTGGAAGACCGTGCCGATGTTGCGCCGCAGCTGCGGGATCTTCTTGTCCGGCAGCTCGCCGATGTCTCGGCCGGCGATCCGCACGCTGCCCTCGGTCGCCTCCAGCTCGCGGATCAGCATCTTGATCAGGGTCGACTTGCCGCAGCCGGTCGGCCCGACCAGGAAGACGAATTCACCCCGGTCGATCGCCAGCGAGACCCGGTCGAGCGCCATGTGGCCGCCCGGGTAGACCTTGACCACGTCGCGCAGCTCGACGATCGGCGCGCCCCCGGGCCGCCTGCTCCGGGCCGCCGCCTCCGCCTTCTTCCGCTTTCTCGCTCTCGCCATGCCGGGGGACCTTCTCCGGGTACAGGGTGACTCCTCCGCACCGCCGGGCGCGCAACTCCCCGCCCACCAACCATGTGCGGCAGCTTAGCGGCTTGTGAGCAAATGGTCACATTCGTCGGGAATGCGCTGCCGCAACTCGGATGTAGGATGCCGCAACATCCGATGACAACGACTCGCAGATCCTGGAAATTCATCGACCTGCGCATCGCCGCGTTGGCGGCCTGCGGCTCGTTGCTCCTGCTCGCTGCTCTCGCAGTCGGGGGCACAGCCAGCGCGCAGGCCTCCCAGGGCGGATCGTGCCCCAAGGCTTCGCAGCTCGTTCGGATCAAGAGTCCTCGCGGTGCGATCCCGGCCGTGAAGAAGGCTCTCGGGGAGCGCGGGCGAGTCCTCGAGGTGAAGCGGGGAATGCGCTCCCCCTACGCCGCACCGGCTCGCCGCGAGTGCGGCGCCGCCGTGGTCGGCAAGTCGGTCTACGTGGTCGTGCACCCAATCGGCCAGCGGTGCTCGGCCTGCAACCTGCACGCCTTCGTGGTCCGCTACCGCAGCGGCCGCTGGCTCGTGTGGACGGGCTACTGACGGACTCTGCAGCGATTCGAACCGCCTAGAGCCAGAACGTTTCGTTCTCGGCGGTTTCGCGTCGACCAGAACGTGTCGCTCTTGGCCGTTTCGCCTCCGCCAGAGCTCGAGCACAGCCGACGCCGCCGATGCCGCCCGAAGCGACCCGCTGATCGGGCCCCGGGAGCGCAACCGCGATGAATCGAGGTCGCCGCCAGCGTCTCACCTGATAGAGCGTCTACCCAACAGGAACGGAGGTGCATCATGGACTGGAAGCTGGAGCTGATCGTCGTCCCGGTCTCGGACGTGGACCGGGCCAACGACTTCTACATCGAGAAGGCCGGCTTCGAACTGCTGGTCGACCACAGGGCCGGAGCCGACTTCCGCGTCGTACAGCTGACGCCGCCGGGCTCGGCCTGCTCGATCGCGGTGATGGGTAGCGCAGAGCGGGCGGGCTCCGTGCAGGGCCTGCATCTGGTCGTCGACGACGTCGACGCGGCGCGAGCCGAGCTCGCCGAGCGGGGAGTCGAGGTCAGCGAGGCCTTCCACTTCGAGGGGGGCAGACAGGCGCCGGGGCCCGACCCCGAGCGGCACGACTACAACTCCTTCCTCTCGTTCAGCGACCCCGACGGCAACGGCTGGATGGTTCAGGAGGTCCGGCGCGGCACTGCTGCGCCGAATCGCACTCCCCCCGGCAACCGCCTCAAGCTCGTCCGCGATGCGTATGGCGCGTACGAGTCAGGCGATCGGAGCGTCATCGAGAAGCTTCTCGCGGAGGACTTCGTCTTCTACAGCCCGCCCGATCCCGGCATCGACCGGACGACCTACTTCGAGCGCTGCTGGCCGAACGCGGAGACGATCGAGTCCTTCGATTTCGTGCGGCTGGCCGAGGTTGGTGATGAGGTGCTGGTCACCTACGAGAGCACCAAACAGGACGGCCACCGCTTCCGCAACACCGAGATCCACCGCTTCGACGGCGACAGGATCTGCAGGGTCGAGGTCTACTTCGGCTGGGACCTCGCCTGACCCGAGGCCGGGCGGCATCGCCGCAGGCATGGTTTGCTCTACACGGCGTGCGCGGGCTCTTCGCGACAATGGCAGCGCGAATCCGGGATCGCGTTCCCGGTGACGCAGCCTGGTATCGAGACCCGGCGGCCCTCGGGGCTGCGACGCGGCTTGCCGTCGTCGCCACTGTGCCGTTCCTGGCGCTCTACTTCGGCGGCGCCGAACTGGTCGCGATCTGGGCGATGCTCGGCGCGCTGAACATCGTGCTGAGCGGATTCGGGGGCTCGCGGCGCCTCGTCGTGCTCTCGACGGCGGCGCTGACCCTCGTAATGGACTGCTGACGGTCGTCGCGTGCGGACCTCCGCCGGGCGCCACGGAGACGCGCGCGTTTCGTCCAGAGCGAAAACGGCGAGGGATCGACGGGATGCACTCGCAAACGCGCGAAGCGGGAGCGAGGAGCCGCGCTACGGGAGAAGCAGCCGCCGCAATCGGCTTTGGGCTTCGCTGGAGCTAGAGTCCTGGGGGTGGATCTGGACGAGGCGCGCGCGTTTTTGCGCGAACATCATCGCGGTGTGCTCGCCACCCGTCGAGCAGACGGCGGTGTCCAGCAGAGCCCGGTTCTCTTGAACGTCGACGGCGAGGGACGGGCGATCATTTCGAGCAGGGAGACCGCCTACAAGGTGCGCAACCTCCGTCGCGACCCGTGGGCGCAGGCCTGCGTCTTCACCGACGGCTTCTTCGGGCGGTGGCTCTTCGTCGAGGGCTCCGCCCATGTGCTTTCGTTGCCGGAGGCGATGGACCCCCTGATCGACTACTACACGCGCTTCCCGGACGAGAACCCTGACTGGGACGACTACAGGGCGCGGATGGAACGCGAACGGCGCGTGTTGATCCGGATCGAGGTCGAACGGGCCGGTCCGGACCGCCAGGGCTGAACCTCCGAAGGCCGTGCGGCTGGAGCCCCTGAGCAACCACGTCGAACTTGTCGGCTAGCACCGAATTCGTCGCAGCTTCTCACGCAGCGCAGCAGCGCCGACTCGGGATGATCGCCCTCACCAGTCACCCGGGCGAGCCTGACTTGCGAAAGTCACCCGGGCGAGCCTGACTTGCGAAAATCGCGGTGTGCGAAGTCGCGCTCCGTTTCTGGCGATGAACCGGATTGTGAACCCGGCGCTGAAGGCCATTTTGAGATCCCCGGTCCACAGGCTTGCGAGCCGCCGCGTCGCGCTGATCACCTACACCGGTCGCCGCAGCGGCCGTGAATACACGATCCCGTGCTTTTACCGGGACAGGGGCGACGAGGTGACCATCGCTGTCGGTTGGCCCGAGCGCAAGGTCTGGTGGCGCAACCTAACCGAGGAAGGTGGCGCTGTTCGCCTCCTCGTTCAAGGCCAAGAGCTGCGAGGACACGCCATCGTCACTCGGGATCCGGGTCGTGACGCGCTGGTCCGCGTGCGGGTCGACTCTCGAAGCTGACGCCCTCGGCGACCCGGTCGAGGGAGCGCTGGCCTTCGCGCAAAGCGGAAGCGAATCAGGCAGATTCCGGGTTACGGCCGTTTCAGTAGGTAAAGGTCGTCGCCCCCTCGGCGGCGAATTCCATCAGCGGCGTGGCTCCTTTGAGCTCCGCGCTGTCAACTAGCCCCTGCTCGTCGAGATCGCGCTCCCCGAAGCAGACTGGGCAGACGTAGAAGTGGCCGCCTTTTTCGATGAACTGGCCGTGCAGTCGCTCGACCGGTGGGTCCAGATCGGCCCGGATGCCGTCAGCGTAGCCTCGAAGTGCCAGACGAACGCCCTCGACGGTCAACCACATCACGACCTCCTTGCCCTTGTCGAGCGCGGCGACTGCCGTGAGGTAGGCGGTCACGACCCGATCGGGATCTTCCTCGCCATACGTGCAGCCCACAATAACTCGGTCGCCGTTTGCCATCGCCGGCCTCCTCTCGTGTTGTGTCACGCCTACACCATGCGGAGGGGACTCTAACTCGTGATCTGCAGGGGGGAACGGCGAGCTTGGCCAAAATGGGGCGGTACACCTGGGAGTGCGCCCTCACCAGGGGTCGGACCATGCGTCGATCCGCAGCGACGGGAGCGTCGGTAGCTGGCTAAACCCGACGGTTGACAAAGGTCAAACTGGAGCCGGGATACGACTAGCTCAGCGCCGCGCTTGACGCTGGCCAGCCCAAGTGATATGGACTTGAATCCACCAAAGAGGAGACTTGGCATGGGGCGCTTCGACATCACGCAGACCAACGCGGCCGTGGAGCAGCTGATCGAGACCACCGAGAACCCTCGGCATCTCTTCTTGCTGCAGGCCTACAACCGCCACCGCTACCTGGAGATGGCCGGTCGCTACAAGGAGATCTTCGAGCCCGAGATGACGGTCGAGCACCCCGTCTATCACTTCAACGTCTTCGGGATGAACGTCACGCTCGACGGGCGCGAGGAGGTCGAAGCCATATACCGCGAGTGGACCCAGACCGGCCAGTGCATCTTCTATAGCGGCGGCGACGAGCGGCTCGCGGTCGGCGACAACATGATCTGCTCCACGGGCACGATCTGCCAGCAGACCCCGGGCGAGGTTCTCGCTGCCACAGGTGCCGACCTCGATGCTGACGCGACCTATGTCGTGATGAACGTCGAGCACATGATCTGGCCCTATGACGACCGCGGTCGGCTGGTTGGCGAGGACGTCTGGGAGATCGACGAATCCAGGCGCGAGGTGGTCAAGCTCGATCCGGCCGAAGTGCTGACACCGGAGGAGTCAGCCAGGCTGCTCGAGCCGTTCATTAAGCCGCTGCCGGCTTTCGACTCGTTGGTCGGCTGAGATGCCGTCAGGCGAGGCGCCGCGGGTCTCTTGCGACCACCCTTAGCGGCGGCAGTGTCGCGAGCTGGCTAAACCCGACGGTGGACAAACAGGGGTCAGTCGGCGGACGCGGGCTCGGGGACTGTCGCCGAGGAGTCGGGTTCCGCGTCGTGGGAGGCGGGGGCGGGCTCCGACGCGCCGATCCAGGTAGACCTTGGCCCGCTCGCTCGCGGGCGCGCAGCGGCCCGGCCCGTTCGGATGCAGCATCATCGCAGTCAGATCCACGTGATCATCCGCCGATGACCGCTTAGTAGCTGGAAGGGACATGGGGCGGCGGCAGCGTCGGGAGCTGGCTAAACCCGGGGGTTGACAAGGTCAACCGCGGCCGCAGCCCGGAACGGCGGCAGGCGCAGGCCTGTCGAAATGGGGCGGTACTCCTGAGAGTCGTGCACTCGGTTTCGCTCCCGCTTCGCGCGACTTCCGAGCGCGTCGACGACGAGCCGTAGACGCTCGCTTCGCGCGAAAAGGGGTAGTGACGGTCTCCGCTGCGCTGGCTCCCCCTCCCGCGTGGATTGCGGTAGCAGGCTGAGGGCGCAGCGTCCGTGTGCGGACGCTCACGATTTCGCCCAAGGGAGCGGCGGGCGCTAGGACCAGAACGCGTCGCTCTCGGCCGGTTTCGCGTCGGCCATCCACCACTCGGCGATGCGTCCGTCCGCGACCCGCAGCAGGTGCGCCGCGAAGTTGTGCAGCGATCGGCCACCCCGCTGCGCGCGAACCTCGACCATGACCAGGACCCGATCCTCGTCGGCCGGGACCGGCGGCTGGGTCAGCTCGATGCTGAAGCGGGCCGAGGGGAGGTTCATCTCCTCGACCCGACCCAGATAGGCCTCCCTGCCCTCGACCCTGTCCATCCCGCCCTCGGCGTTGGTGACGTGGGCGACGAGGTCTTCGGCGAGCAGCGCCCGCATCGCGTCGAAGTCGGCGGCCGAGAAGGCCGCGAGGAAGCGCTCCGCAACCGCGGTCGGCTCGCTCGACTCCACGCCGCGGCACGATACAGTCGCGGCATGCGGCCCTCCCGCCGCCAGCAGCTTGCCCTCGAGGCGATTTGCGACACCTTCTGCCCGCCCGCCAACGGGATTCCCGGCGCCGGCGAGCTCGGCGTGGCGGACGCGGTGCTGGACGCCGCCGCCCTGAACCCGCGAAAGGCCGAGCGCAGCCAGCTGCGGCAGCTCCTCTCCGTCTGGGACAGCAAGCCGATCACCGCGCTGCTCGGCCACGGCGGCTGGGAGCGCTTCTCCGAGCTGCCCTCCCGGGAGCGCGAGCGGATCCTGCGCAGCTGGGGCGAGTCGCGGCTGCCCCAGCGGCGCGCCGCCTTCCAGGCTCTGCGGAAGGCGGCGCTGCTCTTCTACTGGGCGCTGCCGAGCCGCGACGGCAGCCCCAACCCCGCCTGGGAGGCGGTCGGGTACCCCGGGCCGCTCGGGCGGCGCGAGGACGCGCCCCCCAAGCCGCTGAAGCCACTCGAGCCCGGCGCCGACATGACCCTGGACTGCGACGTTGTGGTCGTCGGGTCGGGCGCCGGCGGCGGGCCGGTGGCGGGCGTCCTCACCGAGGCGGGGCTCGACGTGGTGCTGGTCGAGACGGGCGGCTACTACGACGACGCCGATTTCGACGGCTCAGAGCTGACGGCGCTGACCGGCTTCTACGCCAACGCCCCGACCGCCAGCACGGACGAGTCGGTCGGCCTGATCGCCGGCTCCTGCCTGGGCGGCGGCACGGTGGTCAACTACACCTCCTCCTTCCGCACGCCGGGACCGATCCGCGAGGAGTGGGCGGCGCACGGCGTCCCCGCCTTCACCTCCGCGGAGTTCGACGCCTCGCTGGACGCCGTTGCCGAGCGCCTCGGCATCAACCAAGAGCACTGCGAGCCGGGCGTGCGCGACCGCCTCCTGCAGGACGGGGCGCAGAGCCTCGGTTGGTCGAGCGGGATGCAGCCGCGCAACGTCCGCGGCTGCGCTCAGGGCAAGGAGTGCGGCTACTGCGGGCTCGGCTGCCGGGTCGGCGCCAAGATGTCGACCACGAAGACGTGGCTGGCGGACGCGCACGACCGCGGCGGCCGGCTCGTCGTGCGCACCAAGGTCGACCGGGTGCTGGTCGACGACGGCGCGGCGCGCGGAATCGAGGGGAGCACGGCTTCGGGCCATCGCCTCACGGTCCGCAGCCGCGCGGTGGTGGCCGCCTGCGGCGCGATCCAGACGCCCGCGCTGCTGAAGCGCTCCGGGCTGCAGAACGCGAACCTCGGCCGCAACCTCAAGGTGCACCCCGTCGCCGCCGTGTTCGGGGCCTTCGACGCCGCGGTCAACGGCTGGGAGGGGACGATGCAGGCCCGCTACGTCGACGAGCACACGAACCTGCGCGACGGCCATGGCGTTCTCTACGAGACCGGGCCGCTGCACCCCCACCTCTTCATCCCGCTCTCGCCGTGGCGTGGCCGCCGCGAGCACCTGGCGCTGATGGAGGAGATGTCGCACACCTGTCCGGTCGGCGTGATCCTCCGCGACCGCGGCGGCGGCGAGGTCAAGGTCGGGCGGGACGGCGAGCCCTTCGTGCGCTACGGGCTGTCGGAGTTCGACCAGGCCAACCTCCGCGACGGGATCGACGGCGCCGCGCAGCTGCTGGAGGCGGCGGGCGCGGAGCGCATCTTCTCCTCGCACGCGGGGTGGGTCGGCTACGAGCCGGGCCGCGACGGCGATCGCGCCCGCTTCATCGGCGACGCCGACGCCCGCGGCTACGGGGCCGGGCGCATCCAGCTGCTCGGCTTTCACCTGCAGGGCAGCGCCCGGATGGGCGGCTCTCCCGACACCGCCGTGTGCGATCCCACCGGCCAGACCTGGGACGTCCGCGACCTCTACGTCTGCGACGGGTCGGCGTTTCCGACCGCCGTCGGCGTCAACCCGCACTTCTCGATCCAGTCGGTCGCCCACATGAACGCCCGCGGGCTGGCCGAGCGGCTCGCCGGCTGAGTCGGCCCTGAGAGCAGCGCTATCGTTGGCCAGCGAAGGTGACGGCCGACTCCGAGCATCCCCTGACCGGCGGCTGCGGCTGCGGAGCCGTCCGCTTCGAGGTGACCGCCCCGCTGGTCGCCGCGAACTACTGCCACTGCAGGCGCTGCCAACGGCGCAGCGGCACCGCCGCCTCGGCCAACGCCCGACCCGAGCAGGGCTCGTTCCGGCTGCTCGCGGGCGGGGAGGCGTTGCGCGCTTGGAGGCCGGAGGGTGGCTGGGAGAAGGTGTTCTGCGGCGAGTGCGGCTCCGCCGTCTTCAGCCGCCATCCGGAGGACCACGAGCGGATGAGCATCAGGATGGGAGCCTTCGACGCGGATCCCGGCATCCGCCCCAGCGTGCGTCAGTTCGTCTCCTACGCCGCGGCCTGGGAGCCGATCCCCGACGATGGATTGCCCCGCCACCCGGAGAGCGCCCGGGTCGATTGACGTCCGCGAAAGCGGGGATGAGAGCACGTTTGGCCATCTGCCTGTGCCTGGCCGTGCCGCTCGCCGGCTGCGGCCAGAGCGCGACGCGGCCGTTCCGGGCGCATGTCCACGTCGCCCGCACCGCCCACACCAAGGTTGCCTGGTACGAACGCGGGCGGGGAGCTCCGCTCCTGATGTTGATCGGCACCGGCTCGACGATGGCCGAATGGGACCCGGCGCTGCTGCGGTTGCTGGCCAAGCACCACCGGCTGATCCTCTTCGACTACCCCGGCGTGGGAGTGTCGGGACCCTGGCACGGGGGCTCCTTCGACTCGCTCGCCGCCGCCACCGCGGGCCTCCTGAGGGCGATCGGCGCGGCGCGGGCAGACGTCCTCGGCTGGTCGATGGGAGGGTTCGTCGCCCAGCGCCTGGCGATCGACCACCCGGCCCGGGTCTCCCACCTGATCCTCGCCGGCACCAACCCCGGCGGCAGCCGCACCGTGCTCGGCACGCCGAAGGCACAGGCGATCGACAGCGAGCCGCACCCGTCGGACACGCAGATCCTCCGCGAGCTGTACCCGCCAAGCCATCAGGCCGAGGGCCGGCGCTTCCTGCGCCGCCTCGAACGGGCGAGCCAAAGCGGCGAGATCCCCGACGACTTCCGCGTGCCCGCCGCCACCGTCCGCCGCCAGGTCGCGGCCGAGGACCCCTGGCTACGCAGCAACCGCAACTACCGCCAGCTCGGCCGCCTCGCCGTCCCCACCCTGGCAGCCGGCGGCGCCGCCGACCCGGCGGCGCCCGCGGTCAACCTGCGGCGGATCGCCGCCCGCATCCCCCGCACCGAGCTGCGGATCTTCCCCGGCGCCCATGCCTTCCTCTTCCAGGACCGCGGCCCCTTCACGGGTACGGTGGACCGGTTCCTAGCCCGCTGACGAGGATCTCGCGGATCTCCATGACGTCGAGACGGGCGCCTTGACCCGGGCGATCCGCTACAGCAGCTGTGACTCCGCGCGCAAGCACGGGTTTGGAGGGGCTCGCCGGGAGGGTGATCGGGCTCGCGATCGGGGCGGCAGCGACGTTCGCGCTTTGGCCCGCGGGCTCGGGCGCTACTCGCTGTGGGAGGCCCAGTGGGCCTCTGCCTCCGCCTCCATGACCGCGAGGCGGGAGTAGTAGTCCGGAAACTCGTTGAGGTGCGCGCGAGCAATCTTCCCCGTCAGGACCACATCATCGTCTGTGACGTTCGTCTCGGGATCCTGCGTGCCGTGCTCGAGCTCGACGTCCATGCCCATCCGAAACTGCTCGACGTCAAAGGACGATTGGGCCCAATCTATGCCGATCCGCTCACCGGCGTTCCGGGCCTCGTCGGCCGTGAAGCGGCTCTCATCGCTCACGCAACGAAGCATACGCTCAGCGGACAAGGAGCAGCGATTGGGAAGAGGGCCGTGGGGCACTCCAGGGTTCTGCAGACACCCCTGAACGCGGTGGGCCTGCGCCGCGGGCTCAGGGGCGGAGCCTGAGGGCGAAGCGAGTCGTGGTCTTGCTGATCTGCCTGGATGTTGCAAAGCGCTTTCTTGCCGATCACCGTGCAAACCGTGCGGCTGATGCCGGTGTCGTCGCCGCCGATCTTGGCGCCGCCGCCGAACCGGTCGCCCTGTCGCGACTTCCCGTCGGGCGAAAAGCCGATCCCCTTCTGCGCCGTGGCCCCCATTGTCGTCGAGGCCGCGGCAGATTCCGTGACGCTCGTCCCGATTCGCCGGCGAGGCTGCGGCGGCGGCTACCCGTGCAGGGAGGCGAAGCGCTCCGGGTTGATGAAGAAGCGGATGCACTGCACCTCATCGTCTGCCACTTCGAGGGAGATTATGCTCAGGAAGCCGTCGGCGGCGCTCTCCATGCGCAGCCCCGGATCGCCGTTGACGAGCACGCGGGTGAACACTGCGTCGGAGGGGAAGGCGGCTTTGCGCTGCACGCGGACCAGGAAGCGCGTGATCTTCTCCGCGCCGTAGATCGGCTTGCGGGCTGCGGTCACGACGCCCCCGCCGTCGGTGTACATGACGGCGTCCGCCGCGAGCAGATCGCGGACCCGCTCGACCTCACCGGCGAGCACGGCGTTCATGAAGGCGGTGGCGAGGCGCTCCTGCTCCTCCTTGCTCACAGCGCGCCTGCGGCTCGGGTCTCCGGCATGGTCGCGAGCGCGCTTGGCGATCTGGCGGACGTTGGCCGGCGTCTTCTCGAGCACGTCGGCGATCTCCGCGTACTCGAAGTCGAAGGCGTCGCGCAGAACCAGGACCGCTCGCTCGACGGGGTTGAGGCGCTCCAGGACGCCGAGCAGCGCGAGGTTCAGCTGCTCGGCGTCGATTGCCCTGGTCTCGGGGGACTCCGGGTCGGCGAGCAGCGGCTCGGGCAGCCAGGGGCCGACGTAGACCTCCCGCCGAGCGCGAGCCGAGCGCAGGCGATCCAGCGCAAGGCGCGTCGCGACCCTCACCAGGAAGGACTCGGGGTTTCGGACCGCGTCCCGGTCGCTCTCATCCCAGCGCAGCCAGGCGTCCTGGACGACGTCCTCGGCCTCGCTGAGCTCGCCCAGCATGCCGTAGGCGATTCCCAGCAGGCGCGGGCGGCAGGCGGCGAACGGGTCGGGTCTCATACCGGTGCGGCGACAGGGCTCCGAAGCGCCGCGGCGGCGGCCGCGGCGCCGCTCGAGATCGCCGCATCGACGAGCCAGCCTTCCGGTCCCAGCCAGTCGCCGGCGAGGTAGAGGCCCTCGCCGCGGTCTACCGCCGGGCGCCCGGCGAGGCCGCCGCTGGCCGGGCTCGCGATCGCGGAGACAGGGACCATGCGCGGGAGGAACCGTTGCAGAATCGAGCGCTCCCGCCATCCGGGCTGAACCGCGTCGGCCGCCGCCTCGAGCTCCTCGCGCGGCTGACGGGCGTAGCCGGCGAGGCTGAGCAGGGCGCCGCCGCGATGATCGGGCGGAGAGTGTCGCGAGAGGTAGGTCGGGGCGTCGATGCCGAGCGCGAACCGTCTGCCCTCTCGCGGCAGGCTGCGCAGGCCGAGGTCGAGCACGCTGACCTCGGCGGGTGGCCCGGGCGGTCTCGGCGACCCCTCCCCCAGCAGCCTGGCGAACGCATCGGGCCCACCTGCGGCGACGACCAGGACGTCGGCGTGCAGCGTCTCCTCGTCCAGCGTCACCGTCCACCCGTCAGGGCCGTGACGCAGCTCGCGCGCCGCGGCGCGGGTGCGAATCGTCGCGCCGTTGCGCTCGGCGTTGGCGGCCAGCGCGTCGACCAGCGACTGCCAGCCGCCCCTCAGATAACGGACGCCGGGGAAGAGGCCGATCTTGAGCTGCGTGGCCGCCACATCTGCGCTGAGCGCGTCGTGGTCGGCGACGAAGGTGAGCACCCTGACGAGGGCCCCGGCGCTGGCCCGGGCGCGCTCGGAGCGCAGGGTTCGCCGCAGCCACTCGGCCACGGACAGCTCGGCGAGACCCTCGGGCCTGCTGCGTAGGGCGCCGACCAGCCAGCTCGCGAGGGCGAGAGGTCCGGCGGGCAGGCGCACCGGCCTCTCGTCGCGCAGGAACACCGAACGCGGAGAGGCCGGGTTCCACCCAGGTGGGTCGATCCCCATCGTGCGCAGCTCGCGCATCGCCGGCCCGCCCACGTAGAGGGCGTGGGGGCCCTGGTTGAGGTCGAATCCCTCGCGTCGCTCGGTGGCGGCGCGGCCACCAAGACCGGCGCTGGCCTCGAGCAGCGTCGTGGCGACGCCGCCCGCGGCCAACTTGCAGGCTGCGACAAGCCCTGACGGCCCACCGCCCACGACGAGGGCTTTCTTGGATGAGGTCACTGCCGTATAGGAGGTCATATTCCCCAGACGCGACAGCATGCCGGTCTGTGACACCCGGTACGCATCGTCGACCGGCCTCTGACGATCGGGCGCTCCGCGTCTCGCGCCTAGGCCTGGACGGCAGAGTCCGCTACGGGAAGACCGTCTCCCCGGTTTCGCTGTCGACCACCGAGATCGCGACCGCCGGGCAGACCCCGGCGGCCTCGAGGATCAGGTGATCGGGGCCGCTGCCGATCACGACCGCGGTGTCGTCGAGCTGGAAAACCTCGGGGGCGATGTCGACGCAGTCGCCGTGGGCGCTGCACTCGTTGGGGTCGATCTTGGGGACGTAGGTCATGCTGCGTTCTCCTTGTCGTGGGTTGGGAAGTGGCCGGCCTCGATTCGCTTCCGCAGCGCCGGAATGGCGCGCGGGCGGCCGACCGCCAGGCCGGCAACCGGGACGCCGTCGCGGCTGAACACCGCTTCGAAGTCCCGCTCGGCCGGATCGCCGTCCAGGGCGACGGCGTCGGCGTGGTGGGCGTGACCGACGTACTGGATCCGCAGCCCGTACTGGTCGCTCCAAAAGCTGGGCAGCGGCGGCGTGCCGGGGTACTCGCCGAGCATCGCCTTGGCCGCCGCGGCGCCCTGCCAGGCGGCGGCGTCCCAGTGCTCGGTGCGGGCGTGGGCGCCGAAACGCGGGTCGAAGGACAGCGTCGCGTCACCTGCCGCGAAGACGCCGGGCAGTCGGGTGCGTCCCGAGGCGTCGGTGCGCACTCCGTCCTCCTCGAGGCCGCTGCCGCGCAGCCAGCCGGTCGCCGGCGCGGTGCCCACGCCGACCACGACCGCGTCGCAGGCGAGCCGCTCGCCGCCGGCGAGGACCAGCTCCTCGACCCGGCCGTCGCCGCGGGCTCCCTCCAGCATGGCGCCGGTCAGGAAGCGGACGCCCTCGTTGCGGTGCAGGCCCGCGAACCAGCCGCCCAGCTGCTCGCCGAGGATCGGCACCAGCGGCGTCTCCAGCGCCTCGACCATCGTCACCTCGGCGCCGACCTTGCGGGCGGTCGCCGCCACCTCCTGGCCGATGAAACCGGCGCCGACGATCGCCAGCCGGGCGCCGGCGCCCAGCTCGGTGCGAAGGCGGCGGGCGTCGGCGAGCGTGCGCAGGTAGTGGGCGTTCTCGTAGCCGTCGAGGAAGGGCAGCCGCCGCGCGGCGCCGCCGGTGGCGATCAGCAGGCTGTCGTAGGCCAGCTCGGCGCCGCAGTCGAGCCGCACTTGCCGCGCCGCCGGGTCGAGCCCCTCGGCGCGGGCGCCCAGCAGCAGCTCGACCTGCTGCTCCTCGTACCACCAGGCGGGCCGGTAGGCGAGCTCCTCCTCGCTCGCCTCCCCCGCCAGGACTCCCTTGGAGAGGGGCGGGCGGTCGTAGGGGGGCTGCGGCTCGGCGCAGACCATCCGGACCGGACCGTCGTAGCCGCGGCGGCGCAGCGTCTCGGCGCAGCGCTGCGCCGCGAGGCCGCCGCCGACGATGACGATTCCGTTGTCCTGCATCACGCCTCCTCGGTCGCTGGTATGGGTCGAAGCCGTTGGGGCCGCGGGCGACGACCGGCCGGGGAGTCGCCGGCCGTCGCGCGCTGCCGCCGCCGGGCCGCGCGCTGCGCGGCGCCGAGCCTGTACAGGAAGAGCCCTGCGATCGGGATGCCGGTGGCGATCGCCCACCAGCGGAACAGCGGCGCCGAGGCGTCGCTGCCGGCGCTGAAGGCGTGCCCCAGCCCGAGCATGTAGACGACGATCGTCGCCCGGTGCGCCTTGCGCCAGAGCCGCGGCCCGATCCGCTTGCGCAGGTAGTAGCTGAGGCCGAGCGCCGCCGCCAGGTATCCGCCGACGATGCCCGCCGCCACCGCCAGCGGCCGGAAGCCGATCGCGAAGGGGACGGTGACGCCGGCGATCCCGGGGTGCAGCCACGGGTCGCCGAGCAGGGTGATGCCGTGGACGGCGATCGCGACCAGGCCGGCCAGCGCCGTGTGCTCGTGAATCGTCAGCAGCTTGCGCGAGAGACCGGGGCGGCGCATCACCTTGCCCGCCATCGCCAGGCCCAGCCCGACCGAGATCGTGACCAGGACCAGCGCGACGAGGCCGGAGGCGCGGCTCGCCAGCCACCAGCCGTGGGTCTGCAGGGTCGTCGAGGCGGCGCTCGCCCCGCTAGCCGCGGCGTTCACCGGGCTCCCCCACCGGCCTGCGCGGGCAGGCGGACCCGCGGCTTGACGCTGAGCGGGCCGACCGGCTCGACCCGGCCGCCGTCGTGGACCAGCAGCCCGCCGCGCTCGGCGAGCACCTCGCGACCCCGCTCCGGGCCGGAGAGCAGCGCCGCCTTGGAGAAGGTCTCCGCTTCGACCGCGGTGTCGCCGAGCGCGGTGACGCCGACCAGCCCGGTCCAGGCGGGCTCGCCGCTCGCCGGATCGAGCAGGTGGTGCGCGTAGCGCCCGTCGCCGCCGCGCCAGACCCGCACGTTGAGCCCGGAGGTGGCGACCGCGCCGGCGCTGAGCCGCAGCACGTGGGCGCGCTCCCCCGTCAGCGGGTGTTCGACGAAGACCTCGTAGGGACGGAGCAGCGCGTCGGGGCCGCCGATCCGGATGTCGCCGCCGCAGTCGACGATGAAGCGCGAGTAGCCGCGCAGCCGCGCGGCTAGCAGGTCGGCTGCGAGTCCCTTGCCGGCACCGCCGGTGTCGAAGCGGACGCCGGGCGGGCGGGAGACCGTCCCCGCCTCGTCGTCTACCGCGAAGCGACGCCAACGGGCCGCCGGGTTGGGGGCGGCGGGACGGCGGGACGGGGCCTCGGCGAGCGCATCGGCGAGCGGCGCGCCGGCCACGCCGGCGCGCGACCCGACGTAGCCCGCCGACTCGATCTCGTCGGTCAGGGTGGGGTCGACGAGGCCGCCGCTGCGCTCCGCCGCGGCCAGGCCGGCCTTCACCGCGGCGCGCAGCAGTGGCGAGGCCGGCACGCGCTCGCGCGAGTCGGCGTTCAGCACGCAAAGCTCGCTGTCCGGCTTGAAGCGCGACAGCTTGGCGTCGAACTCGGCGACGAACCGCCGCGCCCGCTCGGCCGCCTCCGCCGCCGGCTCCATTCCGGGCGCCGGCTCGCCGATCAGCAGGCGGACGTGGGAGCCCATCGCGTCGAACTGGACGTCGTGCTCGCTCATCTCACGATGCCCCCGTGGTGACGGGCGTCGCGCCGCTCGAGGCAACTTCGGGCGCCGAGCTGCTCACGACCGGGGCGCCGCTGACGCCGGTCGCGCCGGGGGTGGGGACGACCGTGGTGACGACGCGCTTCTTGATCACCTTGCGCACCAGGACGGGACGGGGCGCGGGTTCGGTCGAGCCGGCGAGCCGGTATGTGAGCAGCGCGAAGAGCACCGCGAACAGCGCCAGCGAGCCCCAGAAGATCGGGGCCGGACTGGGGCGGCGGGGCCGGCGGGGCTCAGTCATCGCCGCCGCCCTCGCCCTCACCCTCGCTCTCGCCGCCACCGCCGCCGCTCGCCGCGCCGCCGCCGCTGGTCGCGGTGGTGACCGGAGCCGAGGTCGATTCGGCGGGCGCCGAGGAGGCGCCGCTGCTCGAGGTGGTGACCGGAGCCGCTTCGGTGCCGTAGGACGGTTCCGCGCCGACCGACGAGGAGCCGGTCGTGGCGCTCGCTTCGCCGCTGGAGCCTTCGTAAGCCGAGCTGCCACCGGAAGCCGCCGCCCCAACGGAGCCGCCGCCCCCCGCGCCCGCCGCCGGGTGCTTTGGCTTGGCGTGCTTGGTGACGTGGACGGTTCGCCGGATCACCTTGGTGTGGACCAGCGGCTTGTCCGCGACCGGCTGCGAGGTTCCCTGGTTGCCGGCGCTCAGCGCCAGTCCCGCCAGACCTCCCAGGCCGAATACGGTTATGCCGGCTGCGATTCGCGTCTTGATGCTGTTCACGAGTGATGACCTCCTGGCCGAAGTTGCAAATCGCAGTCTGCCCAGCGACCCTGCAAGCACCGGTCAGGTGCGGGTAAAGCCTTGGCAAAACCTCACCTCCCCGGCTAAATCGGGCCCAAACCCGCCGTTACAGTTGCCTCATGGACAGCGGAAAGGCGCCCGGCGGGCGCATCCTCGTCGTCGAGGACGAGGCCTCGATCTCCGAGCCGTTCGCCGAGGCGTTGCGGCGGGCCGGCTTCGACCCGCTGCTGACCGGGACCGCGGCCGGGGCGCTGGAGCTGGCCGAGGAGGCCGAGCCCGACCTGGTGATGCTCGACCTGGCGCTGCCCGACGGCGACGGGCGCGACGTCTGCCGCGAGCTGCGGCGGCGCTCCGACGTGCCGATCGTGATGCTGACCGCTCGCGGCACCGAGATGGACAAGATCGTCGGCCTCGAGCTGGGCGCCGACGACTACGTGGTGAAGCCGTTCAGCGCCGCCGAGGTGATCTCGCGAATCCGCGCCGTGCTGCGGCGCAGCGGCCAGCGCGACGGCCAGCCTGAGGAGCCGATCCTGGTCGGCGAGCTGCAGCTCGACCCGGGGGCGCGGATCGCCCGACTGGGCGACTCCGAGCTCGACCTCTCGCGCAAGGAGTTCGACCTGCTGGCCGAGCTGATGCGCCATGCCGGCCAGGTCGTCAGCCGCGAGGACCTGATGGCGCGGGTCTGGGACGTCAACTGGTTCGGCTCGACCAAGACCCTCGACGTCCACATCGGCTGGCTGCGGCGCAAGCTCGGCGACGACCCGAACAGCCCCACCTACATCGAGACGGTGCGCGGGGTCGGCTTCCGCTTCGCGGCGCCGCAAGGGTGAGCGACGCATGACCCTGCGGGCCACGCTGCTTGCGGCGCTCGCCTACGTCCTGCTGCTGGCGCTGATCGCCCTCGGCGTGCCGCTGGCGGTCAGCCTGCGCGACCGGGTCGACTCCGAGGTGCGCGGCCAGGCGCGGAGCCAGGCCGACGTGGTCGCCGCGAGCGCCTCGGAGCTGCTCGAACCGAGCCGGCGCTCGGGCCTGAAGCGCCTCGTGCGGATCTCCGCCGACAGCGTCCGCGGCCGGGTGATCGTGATCGACCGCCGTGGCCGCCTGCTCGCCGACTCGGCGGGCGCCCCCACCGGGCGCAGCTACGCGAGCCGGCCCGAGATCCGCGCGGCGCTGCGCGGCAACGGCGAGCAGATCACCCGCAACAGCAGCACCCTGGGAACCGAGCTGCTCGCCACCGCGGTGCCCGTGCTCGAGCACGGGCGGACCGGCGGCGCGGTGCGGATCACCCAGAGCGTCGCCGCCGTGAACCGCGCTGTGCGCACCTCGATCCTCGACGTGGCGGCACTGGCCGGCGTCGTGCTGCTGCTCGGCCTCGCCGCCGGCGCCCTGATCGCGCGTCAGATCACCCTGCCGATCCGCCGCCTCGACCGCGCCGCACGACGGGTCGCGGAGGGGGATCTCGACACCGCGGTGGCCGTCGAGGGCAGCGCCGAGCAGCGCTCGCTGGGACGCGCCTTCAACGAGATGACCGAACGGGTGAGGCGGCTGCTGCGCGCCCAGCAGGACTTCGTCGCCGATGCCTCCCACCAGCTCCGCACCCCGCTGACCGGCCTGCGGCTGCGACTCGAAAACCTCGCTGCGCGGCCGAGCGAAGACGCGGCGGTGGCGGAGGAGCTGGAGACCGCGATGGGCGAGATCGACCGCCTCTCGCAGATCGTCGACGAGCTGCTGATCCTCAGCCGGGCCGGCGAGCACGAGCTGCCGGGCGAGCGGATCGAGCTGGGCGACGCCGCGCAGCGGGCCGAGGAGCGCTGGCGCGACGCCGCGCGGCAGCACGGGATCGAGCTGGAGGTGCGGCGCGACGGCGCCCCCGGGACCGCCTGGTGCGCCCGTCCCGACCTCGACCGCTCGATCGACGCCCTGGTCGAGAACGCGCTGCGCTACTCGCCTGCGGGCACGACGGTGACGGTCGCCGCCGCGCCCGGTCGCCTCGAGATCCTCGACAGCGGGCCCGGCCTCGAGCCCGGCGAGGAGGAGGCCGTGTTCGAGCGCTTCAGCCGCGGCAGCGCCGGCCGCCGGGGCAGCGCCGGCACCGGCCTCGGCCTGCCGATCGCCCGCGAGCTGACCCGCCAGTGGGGCGGCGAGGTGAGCCTCGGCAACCGCAGCGGAGGCGGCCTGCGTGCTGTCATAGAGGTGCCCGAGCGATGAGATCGACTGCGACGCTGAAATGGATCGGCCTGGCCCTGGTGGGCATCGCGATCGCCGCCGCTGTCGCGGTTGCCGCCAGCAGCCTCGCCAGCCGCCAGATCGGCCTCGCCTCCGAACCGATCGACGCCGGCAACGCCCTGGCGCCCGCCAACCTCGCCGGGGGGAGCGGCGGGAACGGCCGGGGCACGACCACCGCCCCCACCGCGCCAACCACGGCTCCGACGACGCCGACCACGACGGCGCCAACCGAACCGACTGTCGCGACCCCACCGCCGGAAAGCACGCCCCCGCCCGCCCCGACCACCCCCCCGCACGAAGGCGGGGAGGACCACCACGGGGGGAGCGGCTCTGGCGACGGCGGCCACGGCGCTGACGACTGAGCACCCGTCGCTCCCCAGGCTGAATGTCGCCCCTTCGGTTAAAGCGTTCGCTCGACCGCGGCGACGATGTGCTCGGCGTCGATCCCCGCCGCTGCCAGCAGCGCCTCCGGCGGGCCGCTGCCGGGGCGCTCGGTGACGGCGAGGCGGACGAGCGGCGTCGCGGAGCCCGCTTCGGCGAGCAGCCCGGCGACCGTCTCGCCGATCCCGCCCTCGGCCCAGTGGTCCTCGACCGTGACCAGCGCGCTGGTATCGCGCGCCGCAGCGAGGATGACGTCGGCGTCGACCGGCTTGATCGAGTAGAGGTCGATCACCCGCGCGGCCGTCCCGTGCGCGGCGAGCTGCTCGGCAGCGGCGAGGCATTCGTGCAGGGTGATGCCCGCGCCGATCAGGGTGACGGCGTCCCCCTCGCTCGAGCGCAACGTGCGGCTGCCGCCGATCTCGAAGCTCTCGCCCGGCTCGTAGAGCACCGGCGTCGCGCCCCTGGTGGTGCGCATGTAGGTGATCCCGCGGCGCTCGCGCATCGCGTCGACCAGCTCGACCGTCTGGTTCGGATCGCAGGGGTAGAGCACGACGCTGTCGAGCACCGCGCGAAAGGCGGCGATGTCCTCGAGCGCCATCTGCGAGGGCCCGTCGGCGCCGATCGAGACGCCGACGTGCGAGCCGCAGAGCTTCACGTCGGCGCCGGAGATCGCCGCCATGCGGACGAAGTCGTAGGCGCGGCTGAGGAAGGCGCCGAACGAGGATGCGAACGGCTTCCAGCCCCGGGTCTGCAGCCCCACCGCCGCCGCGACCATCTGCTGCTCGGCGATGTACATCTCGAAGAAGCGCTCCGGGTGCTTGGCGGCGAAGCGCTCCGCGTAGGTCGAGTTGCCGACCTCGCCGTCGAGCGCCACGACCCTCTCGTCGAGCGAGGCGATCCAGGCCAGCGCGTCGCCGTACGCGCCGCGGGTGGCGACCTTCTCGCCGACCTCGTAGAAGGGGCGATCGACCGCCGCTCGGCTCACCTCGAACGGGCGCGCATCGGGCGGCGGCTGCACCTCGACGCGCAGCGAGCGGACCCCGCCCAGCTCCTCGACCGCGGCATCGGCGTCGGCGAGCGGCTTGCCGTGCCAGCCCGGTTCGTCCTCGACGGCGGCCACCCCGGAGCCCTTCTTGGTGCGGGCGAAGATCGCTGCCGGCGTGCCGGCCGCCAGCGCCTCCGCGTAGGCCTCGTCGATCGCACCCGGGTCGTGCCCGTCGATCTCCTGCACGTGCCAGCCGCAGGCCTCGACGCGGCCAGCCCAGGAGGAGGTGTCCCATTCGTACATCGTCGGCCCGCGCTGGCCGAAGCGGTTGACGTCGACGATCGCGATCAGGTTGTCGAGCCCCGAGTGCCCGGCCTGCTCGAACGCCTCCCACATCGAGCCCTCGGCCAGCTCCGAGTCCCCGCACAGCACCCACACCCTGAAGTCCGCCGCTTCGAGCCGCTTGCCGGCGAGCGCGATGCCGACCGAGATCGGCAGGCCCTGGCCGAGCGAGCCGGTTGCGACGTCGACCCAGGGGATCTCCGGCGTCGGGTGGCCCTGCAGGCGCGAGCCGAATTCGCGGAAGGTGAGCAGCTCCTCGTCGTCGATCGCGCCGGCCATCTTGTAGAGGCCGTAGAGCAGCGGCGAGGCGTGTCCCTTGGAGAAGACGAGGTGGTCGTTGGCGGGGTCCTCGGGGGCCGAGAAGTCGTAGCGCAGATAGCGCGTGAGCAGCACCGCCATCAGGTCGGCCGCCGACATCGAGGAGGTCGGGTGGCCGGAGCCGGCGGCGGCGGCGGCGCGGACCGAGTCGGCGCGCAGCTGTTGCGCCAGCTCGTGCAGCTGCTCGCGGTCCAGCGCCTGCTCGGGGGTGACCTGGGCCATCGACCCGACTCTACCGGCGCACCGGGCGGCGGCGTCGGCATCCGCCGGGCCGGCGCTCAGCCGATCGCGACCATCCGCTCGATCGGCAATCGCGCCCGCTCGGCGATCTCAGGTGGGACCGAGACCTCGAACCTCATCTCGCGCAGGGAGTCGCGCAGCTTCGGCAGGGTGATCATCTTCATGTATTTGCAGTAGGCCATCCGGTTGGCCTCGATCAAGCTGACGCCGGGCGCCGCCTGCTTGAGCGGGTGCAGCATCCCGTTCTCGGTGGCGACGATGAACTCGCCGTCGGGATGGCTGCGCACGTAGTCGAGCATCTGCCCGGTGGAGAGCATGTGCACGCCCTCCTCCTCGACGTCGCCGGCGGCGACGAACTCCATCACCTGGGTGACGCAGCCGCACTCGGGATGGACGAGGAACTCGGCTCCGGGGTGGGCGGCGCGCTGCGCTGTGATGTCGTCGGGCCGGATTCCGGCGTGGACGTGGCACTCGCCGGGCCAGACGTGCATCGAGCGGCCGGTCTCGCGCTCCACGTAGGAGCCCAGCCACATGTCGGGGCCGAAGAGGATCTCCGTGTCGGGTCCGTGCTCGCGGAGGATGTGCTCGACCACCTTGACCGCGTTCGAGGAGGTGCAGCAGTAGTCGGTCTCCGCCTTCACTTCGGCCGAGGTGTTGACGTACATCACGACCACCGCGTCGGGGCTGTGGCGTGACTTCCAGTTGCGCAGCTCGTTCGCGGTGATCGAGTCCGACAGCGAGCAGCCCGCCTCGAGGTCGGGGATCAGCACGGTCTTCTCGGGCGAGAGGACCGACGCGGTCTCGGCCATGAAGTGGACGCCACAGAAGGCGATCGTCGAGGCGTCCGACGCGGCCGCCTTGCGCGAGAGCCCGAGCGAGTCGCCGGTGTAGTCGGCGACGTCCTGGATCTCCGGCACCTGGTAGTTGTGGGCGAGGACCACCGCGTCGCGCTCGGCGGCCAGCGCGCGAACTTCGCGCGACATCTCCTCGACCTCCTCGGGCGAGAGGTGGAGCATCGGGACCGGCTCGTTGATCGTCGGCAGTTCTCTCATCGCGGGTGCCTCAGAAGGCCCGAAACGGGCCTTGCGGGTCGTATGTTCGCTGGCATGGCCTTCGCCTGAGTCCAGTCGAATGAACTGGGATCAAGTCTACTCTCTCGCCATGCCCGAGCTGCCCGAGGTCGAGATCACGGCGCGCCGGCTCGACGCGGCGCTGCGGCGGGCGTCCGTCGCATCGGCGGTGGCGCCGGGAATGAACGTGATGAAGACCTTCGAGCCGCCGCTCGAGGATCTGGTCGGGCGCGAGATCGCAGGGGTTAGCCGCGTCGGGAAGATGCCGGTGATTCACTTCACATCCATCAGCTCCTCCACCTCTGGAGAGCTGGCGCTGCTGATCCACCTGATGTCGGCCGGCCGGCTGCGCGTGTTCGGGAAGCGCGCCTCGCCGAAAGACCGCGCTTCCCGGGTCCTGGTCAGGCTGGACGACGGGCGCGAGCTGCGACTGCGCGAGTTCGGGACCAAGCAGCGGGCCTGGGCGAAGCTGCTGGCGACCGACGCCGTCGCCGAAGACGAGATGGTCGCGACCCTCGGGCCGGAAGCCTGGCCTCCCCCACCGCTGGAGGATTTCGCGGCCGCCGTCGACCAGCCACGGCACCTGCACCCGCTGCTGCGCGACCAGCGGGTCATCGCCGGCATCGGCCGCTCCTGGGTCGACGAGATCCTCTGGGAGGCGAAGCTCTCGCCCTTCAAGCAGGGCGCGGAGCTGGACGACGAGGAGCTGCAGCGACTCCACTCCGCGCTCCACGTCCTCGGCGACGCGATCGAGCACTACGAGCAGACGATCGGCAACGAACTTCCGGACAAGTTGCCGATGCACCTGCGGGTCCACAAGCGCGAGGGCGAGCCCTGCCCCCGCTGCGGCACGACGATCGAGGCGGTCTTCTTCGCCGAGCACCAGACCAACTACTGCCCGCCGGAGCAGACCGGCGGCCGCGTGCTCAAGGACCGCCGCCTCTCCCGGCTCTTGAAGTGAAGATGCCCGCGATCTCGTCACAGGCTGTTCAGAGTGGAGGCGTACGATGCTCGAATCGACCGCAAGGAGGATCCGATGCGCATGCGAACCAGCCTGGCCCTGATCGCGATCGCCGCCCTGGCCGCTCTGCCGGGCCTCGGCGGGGTGGCGAGCGCGGCGCCGACGACGAGCGTGAAGCTCGGCGACAACTTCTTCAAGCCGACGAAGATGACGATCCGGCGCGGCACCAAGGTCAGATTCAGGTGGACGGGCAGCAACCCGCACAACGTCACCAAGCGAAGCGGTCCCGGCGGCAGCTTCAGGTCGCGGACTACGAGCCGGCGGGGCGTCAACTTCGCCAAGCGCTTCACCAAGCGCGGCACCTACAAGCTGATCTGCACGATCCACCCCGAAGAAATGCGCTTGACGCTGAAGGTGCGCTGAGCAGCCGGCGCCGAGGGCGGCGAGTTTCGCAGCCACCCCTCAGAGCGGCTCCAGCAGCATGCTGAAATCGAGGCTTGGGGCGGAGTGGGTGAGGGCGCCCACGGACACGAACTCGACGCCCGCCGCGGCGATTTCGCGCACCGTCTCGAGGGTGACGCCCCCCGACGCCTCCAGCGCCGGCCCGGGGTCGCCGCCCTCCGCGTCCCGCAGCCTCACCGCCTCGCGCAGCGTCCCGGCGTCCATGTTGTCGAGCAGCAGGCGATCGGCGCCGGTGCCGAGCGCGTAGGCGACCTCGTCGAGGTTGCGGCACTCGACCTCAACCGGCATGTCGGGCTGGGCGGCGCGAGCGGCGTGCACGGCCTTGGCCAGGCTGCCGGCGAGGACGATGTGGTTCTCCTTGATCAGGATCGCGTCGTAGAGGCCGATGCGGTGGTTCCAGCCGCCGCCGGCCTCCACCGCGGCCTTCTCGAGGGCGCGCAGGCCGGGGGTCGTCTTGCGGGTGTCGAGGATGCGGGCGCCGGTGCCGGCGGCCGCCTCGACGAAACGAGCGGTGAGAGTGGCGACGCCGGAGAGGTGGCCGAGCAGGTTGAGGGCGGTCCGCTCCGCGGCCAGCAGGCCCCTGGCCGGACCGCTCGCCAGCGCCACGTCGGCCGGCACGTCCTCGCGCCACCGACCCTCGACCGCCAGCGCGTCGACATCCCCCACCCCGCACTGCCGCATCGCCTCGCCGACCGTCGCCAGCCCGAAGACCACACCGGGCGCCTTCTGCACGATCCGCGCCCTGGCCCGCGCCTCCTCGGGCACGGTCGCCTCCGACGTCACGTCCCCAGCTCCCAGATCCTCAGCGAGAGCCCGCGCCACCGAATCCCGCACGAGCTCGCCGAAGTCGTCCATCCCGGCACCCTAATTCAGGCGAGTGCGCGGAGAGGCATCCGTCCCTCTCTCACACCTGACCCCTCCGAAGCGTTTAATCCCATGAGTGACCGCACTCCCTCCCTTCCAGACCCTGCTCGACGACCACGCCGCCGACGTGATGGCCGTGCTGCGCGGGGCGGTCGGCCGCGCCGACGCCGAGGACTGCTTCCAGGAGACGTTCCTCGCCGCCCTGCGCGCCTATCCGCGCCTCGGCAACGCGAGCAACCTGCGCGGCTGGCTGCTGACGATCGCCCACCGCAAGGCGATCGACCATCACCGGGCCAATGGGCGCCGCCCTCTCCCGGTCGCCCAGGTAGCCGAGATGGCCGGGGCGGCCGCCGACCCGGAGGCGTACGAGGGGATCTGGGCCCTGGTCGGGGCGCTACCGCCGAAGCAGCGCGCCGCGGTGGCCCTCCGCTACGGCGCCGACCTCCCCCACGCCGAGATCGCCGCGGCGCTCGGCTGCTCACCGGCGGCGGCGCGGCGCAGCCTGCACGAGGGAATCAAGAAGCTGAGGGCCGATCTCGGCGGCGAGCCGGCCCTCGGAAAGGAGCGAGCATGAGGGCAGCGCTGAAGCGACTTGCCGACCGAGCCGATGCGGAGGGGCTCCTGGATGTCGCCTACGCGACGACCGACTCCCCGTTCGGCCCGCTGCTGCTGGCGGCGACGCCGCGCGGCCTGGTCAAGCTCAGCCTCCCGACCTACGACTCCGACGAGGCGCTGGAGGAGCTGGCACACAGGGTCTCGCCCCGGGTGGTCGAGGCGCCGGCCCGCCTCGACGAAGCGCGCCGCCAGCTCGACCTCTACTTCGACGCGAAGCTGACCGCATTCGACCTGCCCCTCGACTGGCAGCTCACCCACCACTTCCGCCGCCGGGTGGTGCGGGCGATCCACCGCATCCCCTACGGCCAGACCCGCAGCTACACCCAGATCGCCACCAGCGCCGGCAACGAGCGGGCGGTCCGCGCCGCCGGAACCGCGTGCGGCGCAAACCCGATCCCGATCGTCGTCCCCTGCCACCGCGTCCTTCGCAGTGGCGGCGCCCTCGGCGGCTACGGCGGCGGGCTGCCGATGAAGGAAGCGCTGCTCGAGCTCGAGGGCGCGCTTCAGTCCCGGTAGGAAGGGCCTTACCCCTACCGGGCGGTGGCCGCTGCCGTCTTGTTCAGGTAGTCGCGGACGAAGTCGTCGATGTCGCCGTCGAGGACCCGTTCCGCGTCGCCGGCCTCGTGGCCGGTGCGGTGGTCCTTGACCCGCTGGTCGGGGTGGAGGAAGTAGCTGCGGATCTGCGAGCCCCAGGCGACTTCCTTCACCTCCCCCCTCTCCTTGGCCAGCTCTTCGGCCCGTTTGCGCTCCTCCAGCTCGATCAGCTTCGAGCGCAGCAGCTGCATCGCCACGGCCTTGTTCTGGGTCTGCGAGCGCTCGTTCTGGCACTGGACGACGAGGCCGGTGGGGACGTGGGTGATCCGCACCGCCGAGTCGGTCTTGTTGACGTGCTGGCCGCCCGCCCCGGAGGCGCGGTAGGTGTCGACCCGCAGGTCGGCGTCGTCGATCTCCACCTCGACCCCCTCGTCGACCAGCGGCCCGACGTCGACCTGGGCGAAGCTGGTGTGACGGCGGGCCGAGGAGTCGAAGGGGGAGATCCGGACCAGCCGGTGGACGCCGCGCTCGGCGGCGAACAGCCCGTAGGCATTCTCGCCGCGGGCGATGAAGGTCGCCGACTTCAGCCCCGCCTCCTCCCCAGGCGAGGCCTCCTTCATCTCGACCTCGAAGCCGCGGCGCTCCGCCCAGCGCAGGTACATGCGCAGGAGGATCTCGGCCCAGTCCTGGGAGTCGGTGCCCCCCGCTCCGGCGTGGACCGAGACGACCGCGTCGCCCGCGTCGTAGCTCCCGCTGAACAGGCGCGCCTCCTCCAGCTCGGCGAGGCGCCGCTCCACCGACGCGAGCTGGCCCCCCAGCTCGGCCGCCATCTCCTCGTCCTCGTCCGCCATCTCGGCCAGCTCGCCGAGATCGCCGACGTCCGAGTCCAGCTCCTCGAAGGTCTTCAGCTTGCGCTGGGCGCGGGCGTGTGCCGCCGAGGTGCGCGCCGCCGCCTCCTGGTCGTCCCAGAAGCCGGGGGCCTGCATCTCCGCCTCCAGCCGCTCGGCCTCGCTGCGCAGGGCAGCGGGGTCAAAGGTAGTCCGCGAGCAGCTTCAACTGCTCGCGGATCTCGGCGAGCCGCGCCGGCACCGATTCGGTCGAGGCGACATCGGCCATACAGCTCAGACTACCCGGCGCAGGGCGCGTTATCGGTCCATAGCGCCAAGAACGCGCCCCGTGCCGTGGTCGAAGCCCCCGGCATGGAGGGCATCGGCGCGCCGCTCGAAGGGCCGCCAGCTGCGCACTCGGTGGTCGTGCAGCTCGAACAGCCAGGCCATCTCGTCGGTCGATGCGTGCGAGCCGTCCTCTTCCCAGTGCCAGACCCGCCGGATCAGCGCCACGGCCGACCCCCCGCCGGACTCGGTCCCGTCCTCGTACAGCTCCTCCAGCTCGATCGTCTGCTGCACGCCGCCGGGCGCCCTGGTCGCCCACAGCCGCGCCGCCTTCCTCCCCTTGCGCACGCCCTTCATCGAGTGCAGCTCGACCTCCGGATCGAGCACAGCGACGAACGCGTCGAGATCCCGCTCGTTGAACGCGCGGATGAACTCTCGAATCGGGTCGTGGATCACAAGCGCGGGCCTGCGTCGATCGCAGGGACCGGCCCTACGCCCCGTGGCACTTCTTGAACTTTTTCCCCGACCCGCACCAACAGGGATCGTTCCTGCCGATGTTCTTCTCCCGCTCGTCCTTGACCACCGTCTCCACCGCCTGCTGAGCCGGCGCTCCCTCGCCGTCGCCGTTCTCCGGCGCCGCCCCCGCGGTCACACCGACCACTTCTCTCCCGCCGCCCGCGGCGACCTGCCGCAAGGCCGAGGGTTGCGCTTCCGGGGTGCCGCCGGAGTAGTCGAGAGCGGTCGGCTCGCCGCCCCCGTTGCCGGCGAAGGCGCCTTCGATCTGGGTGGGGTCGAGTTCGATCTGGGCGTTGAAGATCAGTTTGCTGAATTCCTCCCAGACCGAGTGCATCAGCTCCTCGAACATCGCGAAGCCTTCGTTTTTGTAGGCGACCAGCGGGTCGATCTGGGCGAAGCCGCGCAGGTGGATCCCTTCGCGCAGGTAGTCCATGTCGTAGAGGTGCTCGCGCCAGCGGTTGTCGATCACCTGCAGCAGGATCGAGCGCTCCAGGTAGCGCATCAGCTCGCCGCCGAGCTCCTGCTCGCGCTCGTCGTAGGCGCTCATCGCGTCGTCGTCGAGGCCGTCCTTGAGCTGTTCGCGGTCGACCGTCTCCGGCGCCATCGCGCCGACCTCCATGCTCACCGGCCAGACCTGGCGAAGCTGCTGCTCCAGCCCGGGCAGATCCCATTCGTCGAGCTCGTCGCCCGGCGTGTACTCGTCGACGAGCCGCTCGATCACGCCCTCCATCTCGTCGCGCGCGATGTCGGACATGTCGCGCCCCTCGAGGATCTCGCGCCGGTATTTGTAGACGACGCGGCGCTGCTCGTTCATCACGTCGTCGTACTCGAGCACCCGTTTGCGGATCAGGAAGTTCTGCTCCTCGACCTTCTTCTGCGCGCCCTCGACCGTTTTGGTCAGCATCTTCGCCTCGAGCGGCATCTCCCCGCCCTCCTCGTCGACCGGCCCCAGCCGGTCGAGGATCTTGTAGATCCGGTCGCCGGCGAAGAGGCGGATCACGTCGTCTTCGGCGGAGAGGAAGAAGCGGGTCTCGCCGGGGTCTCCCTGGCGGCCCGAGCGACCGCGCAGCTGGTTGTCGATGCGGCGAGATTCGTGCCGCTCGGTGCCGCAGATGTAGAGGCCGCCCAACTCGCGCACCTCCTCGGCCTCGGCCTTGCAGTGCGGCTCCAGCTCGGTCGTCGTCGCAGCCAGCGCCTCTGCGTAGCCCTCCTCGTCGGGCGCCAGCCCCTGCTTTTTCAGCTCTTTGACCGCCAGGTGCTCGGGGTCGCCGCCGAGCTTGATGTCGACTCCGCGCCCGGCCATGTTGGTGGCGATCATCACCGCTCCCCTGCGGCCCGCCTGGGCGATCACCTCGCCCTCTCGTTCGGCGTGCTCGGGCTTCGCGTTGAGCACCGCGTGCTCGATCCCGCGGCGTTTCAGCTCGCCGGAGATCATTTCCGAGACCTCGACCGAGACGGTGCCGACGAGGATCGGCTGGCCGCGCTCGTGGCGGGTGACGATCTCCTCCAGCACCGCCCTCCACTTGCCGTCTTTGGTCTTGAAGATCTGGTCGTTGTGGTCGGCCCTGACCATCGGCACGTTGGTCGGGATCTCGACCACCGGCACTTTGTAGATTTTCATGAACTCGGTGGCCTCGGTGAGGGCCGTCCCGGTCATCCCGGAGAGCTTGTCGTAGAGGCGGAAGTAGTTCTGCAGGGTGATCGTCGCCAGCGTCTGGTTCTCCTCGCCGATCGCCACCCCCTCCTTCGCCTCGACCGCCTGGTGCAGGCCCTCCGACCAGCGCCGCCCCTCGAGGATGCGGCCGGTGAACTCGTCGATGATCATCGCCTGGCCGTCGACCACCGCGTAGTCCTTGTCCTTCTTGTAGAGCGACTCGGCCTTCAGCGCCTGGCTGAGATGGTTGACCAGGGTGCCGTGCTCGCTCAGGTAGAGGTTGTCGACTTCGAGGAATTCCTCCGCCCGCTTCACGCCGCGCTCGGTCGGCGAGACCGTCTTGTGCTTCTCGTCGTATTCGTAGTCGTAGTCGGCGTCGGAGGTGTCTTTCGACTCGCCCAGCGAGCGCAGCCTGTCCTTCGCCGGGACGCCCTCCATCTGCCGGGCAAGGCGGGCGAACTGGTAGTAGATCTGGGCCGCCTGTTCCGGCGCCCCGGAGATGATCAGCGGCGTCCTCGCCTCGTCGATCAGGATGTTGTCGACCTCGTCGACGATCGCGAACTCGTGGCCGCGCTGCACGCAGTGCTCCAGCGCTTCGGCCATGTTGTCGCGCAGGTAGTCGAAGCCGAACTCGGAGTTGGTGCCGTAGACGACGTCGCAGGCGTATTTGACCTGCCGCGCCTCGTGGTCGTCGAAGTCCTGGATCGCCGCAACGCTGACCCCGAGCGCGTCGTAGACCGGCTTCATCCACTCGGCGTCGCGGCGCGCCAGGTAGTCGTTGACGGTGATCACGTGAACGCTGTCGCCGGCCAGCGTGTTGAGGAAGACGGCGAGGGTCGCGGTCAGGGTCTTGCCCTCGCCGGTCTTCATCTCGGCGATCGCCCCCTCGTGCAGCGCCATGCCACCGATCAGCTGCACGTCGAAGTGGCGCTGGCCGAGGCTGCGCCGCGCCGCCTCGCGAGTCAGCGCGAACGCCTCGGGCAGCAGGTCGTCGAGCGCCTCGCCGCCCTGGGCGCGCTCGCGCAGCGAGTCGGCCTCGGCGCGCAGCTCGTCGTCGTCGAGCAGCTCCATCTCCGGCTCGATGCCGTTGATCTTCTGGGCGCGCTTCTCGTACGCCTTGAATTTGCGGCCCTCGCCCACTCGGAGCGCACGGGTCACCATGTCCCTGGCGTTCGCCATTTCTCAAGAGTAGCGATGGCGGGGGAACCGCCCCCGCGTGCGTTCAGCTCTCGGCTGTGCGCCCCCGCAGCCGGTTGACCAGCCGACGCGTCTGCTGCCGCTTGCGCCGCAGCTCGCGGTGCTTCTTCACCTGGCGCTGCACGTCCTGCGCCAGCTCGTGGATCGCGTGGGACATCTCGGGCGCGGCCTCTTTGGCGTGGAGCGTGATTCCCTTCAACCGCAGGATCGCCTCGGCGACCTGGCTGTCGGCGATCGCCGGGTTCCGCTCCTCCCAGAGCGTCACGTCCAGCGTCGCCAGCTCCGACACCTGCTTGCCGATCCGGCCGAAGCGCTTCATCACGTGGTCCCGCAGCTCTTCGTCGACCTCGACGTTGCGACCGCGAATCTCGATCCGCATCTACTTGCCTCCTTCGATCTCTGCCTCGATGCTACGTGGGTGGTGAGGGGGCTACAAGGGGGCGTACTACGGACGGGTTCGGGAGGAGGGGCCGGGTGCTTCTCCTGCGGTGGGCCAACCTGGGGGCAGGAGGGACACCCGCTTCCTCTCTCTCACAGTCGCCGGGCGAAGGTGACCGCGACGACGCGGACCGCGCCGGCGGAGCGGAGGGCTCGGGCACAGGCGGAGAGCGTCGCGCCGGTCGTCAGCACGTCATCGACGAGCAGGACGCTGCGCGGGACGTCGTCGACCGCGCGGATCCGGGGCGGGTGGCCGACCCGCTGGGCGCGCCGCCGGCCGAGCTGGCGGCCGGCGCCGCGGCGGGCCAGGCACGAAGCGAGCGGCAGCTCGGTCCGCTCGGCCAGCGCAGCCGCCAGCTCGGCTGCGGGATCGAAGCCGCGGGCACGGGTGCGGAGCGGGGCCGTCGGGATCGGGACGATCGTGCCGCTGAGCAGGTCGGATGGGGCGAGCCACTGGATCCGGTCGGCCATCAGCCCCGCCACGGAAAGGAGGCGGCGAAACTTGAGAGCGCCGACGAGGTTGCGGGCGACGTCCTCGTGGGGGGCGGAGGACCAGGCCCGGTCGGTGCCGGGCGGACCGCTGCCGGCGATCGGGTCGGTGGCGGCGAGGCGGCGAGCGCAGCGGGTGCAGACGATCGCCTCCAAACGGCAGGTGCGCCCGCAGGACGCGCAGAGTGGCGGCGCCAGGCCGGCGACCACAGCGTGTAGGAGCCTCATGGCCCGATCCTGCGGGCCGGCGACGCGCCCGTGGCGCGCATAACGTCAAAAGTGGGTCAACTAACCGTCAGCTCACTCGGCCATGCGGGCCGCGATGCCGCCGACCAGGATCGCCCCGGGGGCCAACTCGGCCCCCTCGAGCAGGATCGCGTCGCGGATCAGGGCGCCGTCGCCGATCCGACAGCCGTCGCCGAGGATCGCCGGGCCCTCGATCCGCACGCCCTCCCCCAGCTCGACTCCGTTCCCGATCAGGGCGGGCGCGGTCACCTCTGCGCCCCCGAGCGGGCTGGCGGAGCGGACGCCGTCGCCCACCTCGGGCGCCCCCGGCTCGACCGCCACCTCGCCGCGCAGCGCGGCGATGTTTCCCTCGCGCAGCTCGTCGAGGTTGCCGATGTCGTTCCAGTAGGCGTCGATCTCGTGCGAGTAGAAGGGCACGTCGGCCTCGAGCAGCGCCGGGAAGACGTCCTTGGCCCAGTCGGCGAACTCGGGCGGATCGCCGGGGCCGGCGTCGTTGCTCGCCCCCGGCTCGGGAAAGTGGTCGAAGACCTCGGCCCGGAACATGTAGATGCAGGTGTTGGCCAGGTCGGAAAGCGCCTCGGCCGGGTCGGGCTTCTCCTGGAAGCCCTGGATGCGGCCCTCGCCGTCGGCGATCACGACGCCGAACTGATCGGTGTCGGCGACCCGCTTGGTCGCCATCGTGACCAGCCCGTCGTGCGATTCGTGGAACCCCCGCATCGTGGCGAAGTCGAGGTCGGTCAGCGCGTCCCCGGCGACGACCAGGAACGAGTCGCCGAGGAAGCCGGCAGCCTTGCGGACGCCGCCCGCGGTCCCCAGCAGCTTCTCCTCGCGGCTGTAGGAGAGGTCGATTCCGAAGTCCGAGCCGTCGCCGAAGTGCCCCTCGATCGTCTCCGGGAACCAGTGCAGGTTGGCGATCGCCTCGCCGAGGCCGTGCCGCGCCAGCAGCCGCACCGTGTGCTCCATCACCGGCCGGTTCAGCACCGGCACCATCGGCTTCGGCATCGCGTAGGTGATCGGCCGCAGCCGGGTCCCGAGCCCGGCCGACAAGATCATCGCCTTCATCTAGTACCGATAGTGGTCCGGCTTGTAAGGGCCTTCGACCGGTACGCCGAGGTAGGCGGCCTGCTCCTCGGACAGCTCGGTGAGGTTGACGCCGAGCGCCGCGAGGTGCAGCCGAGCGACCTTCTCGTCGAGGTTCTTGGGCAGCACGGTGACCTCCTTGGCCGTGAACCCCTCGGGCTGACGGTAGAGCTCGATCTGCGCAATCACCTGGTTGGTGAACGAGTTCGACATCACGAAGCTCGGGTGTCCGGTCGCGTTGCCGAGGTTGAGCAGGCGGCCCTCGGAGAGGAGGACGATCGAGTGACCGTCCGGGAAGCGCCACTCGTCGACCTGCGGCTTGATGTTGACCTTCTCGGCCGGCGAGGCTTCGAGCCCGGCGATGTCGATCTCGTTGTCGAAGTGGCCGATGTTGCCGACGATCGCGTTGTGCTTCATGCGCGCCATGTGGTCGACCGTGACGATGTCCTTGTTGCCGGTGGCGGTGATGAAGATGTCGGCCGTCTCGACGACGTCCTCGAGCGTCCGCACCGCGTAGCCCTCCATCGCCGCCTGCAGGGCGCAGATCGGGTCGATCTCGGTGACGATCACGCGGGCGCCCTGGCCGCGCAGCGACTCGGCGCAGCCCTTGCCGACGTCGCCGTAGCCACAGATCACGGCGGCCTTGCCGCCGATCATCACGTCGGTAGCGCGGTTGATCCCGTCGATCAGCGAGTGGCGGCAGCCGTAGAGGTTGTCGAATTTCGACTTGGTGACCGAGTCGTTGACGTTGATCGCCGGGAAGAGCAGATCGCCGGTCTCGGCCAGCTGGTAGAGCCGGTGCACGCCGGTGGTCGTCTCCTCGGTGACCCCCTTGATCCCCTCGGCGATCCGCGTCCAGCGCTGCGGGTCGGATTCGAGCGAGCGCTGCAGGGTCTCGAGCACGACGCGGAACTCCTCCGAGTCGGCCGAGGCCGGGTCCGGCACCGCGCCCGCCCTCTCGAACTCGACGCCCTTGTGAACCAGCAGGGTGGCGTCGCCGCCGTCGTCGAGGATCATGTTCAGGCCCTCGCCGTCGGGCCAGAGCAGGGCCTGCTCGGTGCACCACCAGTACTCCTCCAGGGTCTCGCCTTCCCAGGCGAAGACCGGGATGCCGGTGGCGGCGATCGCAGCGGCGGCGTGGTCCTGCGTGGAGAAGATGTTGCAGCTGGCCCAGCGGACCTCGGCGCCGAGCGCGACCAGGGTCTCGATTAGCACAGCGGTCTGCACCGTCATGTGGAGCGAGCCGGTGATCCGCGCCCCCTTCAGCGGCTGTTCGGCCGCGAACTCCTCGCGGGTCCGCATCAGGCCGGGCATCTCCACCTCGGCGAGGGCGATCTCCTTGCGCCCGAAGTCGGCGAGGCCGATGTCGGCGACTTTGTGGTCTGCGGTGGCGGTAGCCATCGATTCCTTTCTTCGTCTGTCGGTCGGCGCGAAGGATAGACGTGCCGTCGCTTCGAGGCCAATATGGGCACCGAATCGACGGCACGTCCCCGGGGGCGGGGATCTAGGGGCGGCCGAGCGCGGCCTTGAGGCGGTCGATCGCCTCGACCGGGGTCGGGTCGACTCCGCGCGCCGCGGCCAGCTCGATCGAGACCAGGTCGCCGAGCATCACCGCCCAGAGCAGGCGCTCGACCCGCGTCTCGCCGACCGTCTCGACCCGCACGACCTCGGCGCCGCAGGAGGCGATCGCCTCGCCGGTCAGCTCGAAACGACGGCGCTCGCGAGGATGCTGGTCGGAGTCCTCGAGCAGGACCGCGGAGAACCCGGCGGCGACGGCGCCGTCCCAGCCGCAGATCTCGTTGTGGTCGGCCTCGGGCAGCTCCGCGAAGAAGGCCGGCAGCTCCGCGTTCTCGTTGACCTGGGTCTTCCAGCGTCTCGCCGCCGGGGCGGTCAGGTCGGCGCCGTAGACGACCGGCGGGACCTCGCCGAGGCGGGCGGCTACCTCCGCGGCCCGCGCCCGCAGCTCGTCCGAGCGGTCCTCGAGGAAGCCCGCGGCGACGTCGATCTCGGTGTGCAGGCGCGGTCCCGCGCCGGCCAGGCCGGCGACCTCGGCGGCGGCGGCGAACATGTAGGCGACCGCCGCCCGCGGCTGCAGGATCCCGGGCAGGCCGACCACCGGCACGCCGGCAGGCCGCGCGGCGTCGACCAGGGCGCCGCCGGTGCTGACCACGATCCGGCGGGCGCCGAGCGCCTCGGCGGCAGCGAAGCAGGCCAGCGTCTCCTCGGTGTCGCCCGAGTAGCTGCTCGCCAGCACGGTCCACTCCGGGGTCGCCCAGCTCGGCAGCTCGTAACCGCGCATGGTGAGCAGCGGCCGCGTCAAGCGGTCGCCGAGCGCCGCCGCCGCCAGGTCGCCGCCGATCGCCGAGCCCCCCATCGCGCAGACCAGCACCCCCGCCGCCTCCCCCGGCTCGAGCCGCGCCGACTCGATCCGCCACAGCGCGTCGCGCAGGTGGTCCGGGATCGCGAGGATGTCTTCGAGCATGGTCATCCCGCCACCCTCTCATCGGCGGCGGCGACCGCGCCCCGGACCTCGGCGCCGGCGGGGACCCGCGCCCCCGGCGCGAGGATCGAGCCGCTGACCCGCGCCCGCTCGCCAACCTCGCAGCCCTCCAGCAGCACCGACTCGGTCAGCTCCGCGCCGCGCCCCACCCGGCAGCCGGGGGAGAGCACGACGCGGGGGCCGACCGTCGCGTCATCCGCCGCCTCCGCGTCGGCCGCCACCAGCACGCCGGGCGCGGTCGGCTCGACCCGCGTGTCCACCCGGCCCTCGAGGATGTCCCAGCTCGCCTGCAGGTAGCGCTCCGGCGTGCCGATGTCCATCCAGTAGCCGTCCAGGACCAGCCCATGCAGACCCTCGCCGACCAGCCGCGGGAAGACGTCGCGCTCGATCGAGACGCTCTCGCCGGGCGGCACGAGGTCCAGCACCGAGCGCTGCAGCACGTACATGCCGGCGTTGATCTCGCCCGGCGCCGCCTCGCCGGTCTTCTCGAGGAATGCCAGCACCTCCCCCTCCTCGCCGCTGTGGACGAGCCCGAAGGCGGAGGAGTTCTCTACCGGGTGCAGGGCGATCGTCGCGGCTGCGGCCCGCTCCTCGTGGGCACACAGCAGCGCGCTCAGGTCGAGGTCGGTGAGCACGTCGCCGTTCAGCGCCAGGAAGCGATCGTCGAGCTCCTCGCCCAGCGCGTCGGCGGCGAAGCGGATCGCGCCGGCGGTGCCCAGCGGCTCGGGCTCGACCACGTAGCGGATGCGGACCCCCGCTCGCTCCTCCTCGCCGGCCAGCGCCTCGCGCAGCACGTCGGGCAGGAAGCCGCAGGCGAGCACCGCCTCGGTCACCCCGTGCCCGGCCAGCCACTCGATCATGTAGGCGAGGAACGGGCGGTCGACAAGGGTCAGCGCCGGCTTCGGCACGGTCTCGGTCAGCGGGCGCAGCCGCGTCCCCCTGCCCCCGACTAGGACGATTGCCTGCATCGTCTCAGCGCGCCGTCGCTTCGCGGGCGATGCCTCTTCCGATCCCCTCGTACTCGAACCCCGCGGCGCGCAGCGCCTCGGGGTCGAGGAAGTTGCGGCCGTCGACGAGTAGCGGCCGCGCCATCCGGCCCGCGGCCTCGGCCCAGTCCAGCTCGGCGAACTCCGGCCACTCGGTAACCAGCACGGCGGCATCGGCGCCTTCGAGCGCCTCGAGCGCCGAGTCGCACATCTCGACCTCGGGCAGCTCCTCCTTGGCGCGCCGCATCGCCACCGGATCGTAAGCGCTCACGGCCGCCCCCTCGCCGTGCAGCCGGGCGGCAAGCACGAGGCTGGACGCCCCCCGCATGTCGTCGGTGTCGGGCTTGAAGGAGAGGCCGAGCAAGGCGACCCGCCTTCCAACCAGGGAGCCGAGGTGGTTGGTCAGCTTCTTGATCACTCGCCGCTTCTGCAGCTCGTTCACCTCGATCACCGCGCTCAGCAGCTGGAAGTGGTACCCGGAGTTCGCTGCGAGCTGCTTCAGCGCGGACACGTCCTTGCTGAAGCAGGAGCCGCCCCAGCCCAGCCCGGCCTGCAGGAACTTCGGCCCGATCCGGTCGTCGAGGCCGACCCCGCGGGCGACGTCGCGCACGTCGGCGCCGACCTCCTCGCAGACGTTGGCGATCTCGTTGACGAAGGAGATCTTCGCCGCGAGAAAGGCGTTCGACGCCAGCTTGATCATCTCGGCGCTGGTCACGTCGGTCTCCACCAGCTCGCCCCCAAGCGGCTCGTAGAGGTCGGCGACCATGGCGCGCGCCGCCTCGTCCCCCGGGTCGGCGCCGATCACGACCCGGTCGGGGTGGAGGAAGTCCCGGATCGCGCTGCCCTCCTTGAGGAACTCGGGGCAGGAGACGTAGGCGAGACCGCCGAGGTCGCGCTTGATCGCGGTCCCGGTCCCAGCCGGCACGGTGCTCTTCATCACCAGCACGCGATCGCCGTCGGCGCGCAGCTCGTCGACCACCGAGCGGACCCGCGAGAGGTCGGCGTCGCCGGAGGCGGTCGGCGGCGTGTCGACGCAGACGAACAGCAGCCGCGCCGCCTCCAGCACGTCCGCCATCTCGGTCGTGAAGCTGAGGCGCTCCGCGTTGCGGGCGAGCAGCTCCTCGAGGCCCGGCTCGTGGATCGTCACCTCGCCCCGCGAGAGCGCCTCGACCTTCTCGGCGACGATGTCGCGGGCGACCACCCGGTGCCCCAGCTCGGCGAAGCAGGCGGCGGTCACCAGCCCGACCCATCCGACCCCGACCACTCCGATCGGCTCCCTGCCCTGCGTCATCGCTGCCCCCTCCCCTTCCTCGGCTTGCGGTTCGGGATTATCACCCTTGCGGAGCGCGCCATCCCGATCATCTGATCGTTGGTCAGCGCGCGCAGCAGGCTGTTCGAGACCCAGTAGGTGCTTCCGCCCCGGTGCCAGGCGACCAGCTGCACCCGGTCGCCGTCGAGGAAGATCTCGTACTCGCGACCGCGGACCGTCTGCGTGATGCTCGGCCCGTTCAGAAGCGGCGGGTCGCTCCAGCCCTGGATGCCCTGCACGCCGAAGTAGTGAACCCCGTCCGGCAGTTTGAGCGTCACCACCATCCGGTAGGCGCCGTGGCGGTTGCCGTCGGTGTCCTTCAGGTGGTAGACGCGCGGGTCGTGGATCTTCAGGTAGGGGTTGCTTTCCTCGTAGACGGCGCCGGAGGGCAGGCGGCCCGGGTAGAAGACCGGGAAGCCGTTGCTGACCTTTCGCGCGACCAGCTTGGCCTCGGCCTTGCCGGCTTCGGCGGCCGGCACCAGCCCGTCGCTGCCCGGCGGCCTCGTCTTCAGCTTCGGCTTCTTCTTCCTTGCCTTCCCCCTCCTCTTCTTCGCCTTGCCGCCCTTCGATTCGGCCTTGTCGAGCGAGCCGCGCGGGCCGCCGCTCGCTTCGAGGCCGAGGAACTTGTCGACCGCCCCCTGGATCGCCGTATGCGAGGCGTAGACGTAGCTCGGGCTGAGTTCGGCCGGGAAGTCGATCTCGTTGATTTCCGCGTTGCGCGAGGCGATGAAGAGCTTCATCACTTCGAGCATCGTCTCCTTGTCGCTGATGTCGGAGGTCGTGTATTCGGTGAAGATGTCGATCAGGTCGTTGCGGCCGAGCACCAGATCCGAGATCGGCACCCGCTGGCGGGCGGCGCTGAGGAAGTCCTGCTGGCGAGCGGAGCGGACGATGTCGGTGTCGGTGTGGCGATAGCGCACGTACTGCAGCGCCTTCTTCCCGCACATCAGCTGGTAGCCGGGCTGCACGTTGATTTCCGAGTACTGTTCGGAGGGCGGCAGGCCGAGGTTGGAGTGGTAGTAGCGGCGATCGACGTCTACGTACACGCAGCCGATCGCGTAGACGGCGCGAACGAAGCCGAGGAAGTCGACGTTGACGATGTGGTTGATCGGCAGCCCGGTCAGTTCCTTCACCACCCGCAGGGTCAGCTTCGGGCCGCCCAGCGTGTAGGCCTCGTTGAACCTGGCCATCCCGCGGCCGGGGATTTCTACCTTCAGGTCGCGCGGAATCGACATCAGCGCGATCGCGTTGCGGTCGGGATCGAGGCGCAGCAGGATCGTCGTGTCGGAGCGGCCGGGGTCGCCGGGTTCGCTGGCCCGCTTGTCGGAGCCGAGGATCAGGATGTTCTCCGGTTCGCCGCCGTGGGTTTTCGCGAGGATCCGCTGGACTTTGTTTTTCAGCACGTTGTGGTGCGAGAGGGCGGTGGCGATGCTGCCGAGGTAGAGAAGGACGCTGGCGGCGGTCGCTGCCGCGGTGACGCTGACGATCAGCACCGAGGCGAGCGTGAAGCGCCACCAGTAGCGCTTGCGCTTCGGCGGCGGCTCGTGGTCGCCGGAGGGGGGCGGCTTTTTGAAGGTCGGCTCGATCATCGCGCCTCGCTCAGCCTGCAAGCCGATCCGGGATCGCCCGCAGGAACGAGTCGAGCGTCTGCCGGTAAACACGCAACGAGGCGACCGAGACCCACTCGGCCGGCCCGTGGTGCCCTTCCCCGACCGGGCCGAACTCGACCGCCGGCACGCCGGCGCGCAGGAAGGAGACCGCGTCGGAGGCGCCGTCGCGCCCGACGCTCATCGGCTCGCCGTCGTGGTGGGCGCGGGCAGCCTCGCGCAGCGCCCGCACGAAGGGGGACTCCCGGTCGACGACCGCCGGCGGCCGGGTGAACAGGGCGCTCACCTCGACGTCGGGGAGTCCCCCGACCTGCTCCAGCACCTCGTCCGGCTCCTGGTCGGGCAGGTATCGGATGTCGACGTCGATCGCGCATCGGTCGGGCACCTTGTTGAGCGCATCGCCGCCCACGATCCGGCCGAGGTTGATCGAGGGGCGGTCGAACAGCTCCGAGCTGTGCCGCGCAAACGGTAGCGACTCGATGCTGCGGAAAACGTCGTGCGCCTTCAGCACCGCGTTGTCGCCCAGCCACGGAGTGGCGCCGTGGGCGGCGACGCCGCACACCTCCAGCCGCAGCGCCAGCACCCCCTTCGCCTCGACCCCGATCTGCAGGTCGGTCGGCTCGCCGGTGATCGCGAAGTCGCCGAGGAAACCCCCGTCGACCAGGTGGTCGCTGCCCCGGTCGGCCTCCTCCTCGGACTCCTCGTCGCCGACGATCCCCAGCCGCACCCTGACCCCGTCCTGGTCGCGCAGCGCCGCCGTTGTCGCCAGCATCGCCGCCAGGGCGCCCTTCATGTCGTAGGCGCCGCGCCCGTGGAGGCGGTCGCCCTCGAGGCGCGGGTCGAACTGGCCGGGCCACCCGGGCACGACGTCCAGATGGCCGTGCAGGACGACCGTCGGCGCGCCCTCCGGACCGACCTCGGCTCGCAGCACTGGCAGCCCCTGAACCTCCTCGGTGGAGACCTCGATCCCCCGCGCTTCCAACCACCCCTCGACGAATCCTGCGGCTTCGAGCACTCCATCCGGCTCCGAGGTGTCGTAGCCGATCAACCGCGTAGCAAGCGCAACCAGCTCATCGCTCATCAGCTGGAGCTCCTCGCTGAGCGGCTGGGGAGGGACGGGCCGGTGCGTCTCCGCGGGAATGTGGCCAAATTTCCGCGGAGGCGCACCGGTTCGTCCCACTCACCCCTGGGCAATAGCCAGAAACGCCTCGGCCCGGTCGCGGTCCTTCTCCGCCCGCGCCCACTGGCCGCTGCCCTGCTCGGACTCGCCGAGCCGCTGCTCGGCGTCGCTGAGCTGCTCCTTCAGCGCCGCCGTGTCGAGGTCCTCGGGGGCGATCGCCTCCTCGAGCAGCAGCCGCGCGTGATTGCCGAACACCTGCAGCCAGCCGTGCGCCTGCGCGTAGCGCCTCACCTCCACATCGCCGAGGTGGAGCCGCAGCTCGGCCGGCCGCAGTTCGGCCAGCAGCGGCGCGTGGTTGGCGAGGATGCCGATCTCGCCGACCGCGGTCCTGGTCGAGACCTGGCGCACCTCGCCGCCGAAGACCTCCCCCTCGGGGGTGAGGACTTCGACCTCGAAGCGGCTATCGGTCATCGCCCGCGGTCACCTGGTCGATGCCGCCCTTCATGTAGAAGGCGCCCTCGGGCAGCTCGTCGTGCTCCCCGTCGAGGATCTCGCGGAAGCCGCGCACCGTCTCGCCCACCGGCACGTACTCGCCGCTGCGTCCGGTGAACTGCTCGGCGACGAAGAACGGCTGGCTGAGGAAGCGCTCGATCTTCCGCGCCCGCGA